>Ga0189290_100059_pt1 | contig 110480 bp, 106 predicted proteins | sample UW140minimetaG_FD_130318 | JGI IMG/M metagenome (GOLD analysis project Ga0189290, IMG submission 130318) | Marine microbial communities from the Costa Rica Dome - UW140 mini metaG | ecosystem: Environmental > Aquatic > Marine > Oceanic > Photic zone | place: Costa Rica: the Eastern Pacific...
CTGCTTCATCAGTAACATCTCCAGTAATAGTTACACCAGCATCATAGTTACAAGAGGCATCCGTGAATATTTCAATATCATCAGGTGCTGTAAATGTTGGTGGAGTTGAATCTTGAATGGTAATTACTTGGACAAAGTTAGCAATAGTTCTACCACAAGCATCGGTAAAATTCCAAGTGTTTGTATAAGTGCCATTATCATTACAGCTTGGGTCAGCAACAAAACTACCTCCAGTTTTTATAGGAACTAAATTAGGACAAGAAGCTATAGGTGCTAAATTTTGAGCGTTAGCTAAACCTGTAGAATCATTACATTCAACAATTCTATCTAAGCTTCCTATTGCGGTAAACCAAGTTGCTTCATCAGGTTGATTTATTTGTATTATTGTAGGTAGTTCGTCTCCTATGCCACAACTATCGACAGAACTTGATGTTATTGTAGTCTGAAGATTAGGATTTAATACTCCATTATAAGTTGCTGTAAATTGAGAAGAAAAACTTGAAGAGCAGCTACCTTCTAAAAAATAACAATCATCTTTTATTGTTACTTGATAGTTTACACTTAAAGTAGCATCTCCTACATCGGTAAGACCATTATTAATAAAAAAGGTTAAATCTTTAGTTGTAGAGTTGTAAGTGTAGCTTACTCCACTAGGAAGTCCAGTAATTGGTTCAACTAAATCAACTTCAGGTGCTAATGTTGATGTTATTTGAACGTTTATAGCGTTATCGTTTCCATTATTTTCAATATCAAAACCAAATGTCATTGTAGACCCTGGATTTTGTGCAGATGTGGCCGGAGGTGTAGGTACTAATGTAATAGGTGCTAAGTCTGGTAACCATACGTCTACAGCTAGTCCTATAAGAAATAATCCATAAGTTTCTTGGTTAGATGTAAGTCTTATTTTAGCAGAAGTTTGGCCATTATGAATAATACTATTACTTGGATTTGATAAATTGAAAGTTGCTGCATCAAAACCTAGGGTGTTTGTACTCGCCGGTGTTCTATTTGTATAGTTTGCTCCATCAACAGTTATTCTACTATTAAAAAAATTAGTAGAACTTCTTTGAGGAGAAGAAATATCTACAAAATTACCACTAGTATTTTGTATTTGTAATTTATCTCCACTTAAATCTCTATCACCTTCAAGAGACCCTATTACTATTTTAGCGTTTACATTACCAGTTGGTACAGTTTGAAATCCACTAAAATCAATATCAAAGTCATTTTCACTACTGGTAACGTGAGCATAGCCGTCAAAAAGAGCAATGTTTTTTGCAGACATCATAGGACTTTCATATACAAAAACTATTTGCCACCCACCAGATGTTCCTGTGTTTCCACTTGGATGTGCTTCAACACTACCTGTTTTTGCTTCTACATTAGCAACTTGATATGTTCCATATGGGTTTGCTAAAGTAGTTACACTTGTTGTTATGTCTTTTATACATATGTATGGATCATTACTAAAGTGAGATACTTCATCTCTCCCCCTAAATATAATATCGTCTGCTGTTAGGGTAGAATATGATGTTTGTCCGGGTAGCATTAATTTCACATCATTATAGTTCCAATTAGATTGATTTTCTGAATTTAAATCGGAATTTGGTTCTTTGTCTGCCGCTGCCCAATATAAAAGAACCTTTTTTATTGTTAAACAACTTAAAGTCGGTTCTGGGTTTACAAAGTTTGCATTACTTGAATTAAAAGTACTACTATCACTATCTATGTCAACATATACATTATCAGTGAAATCATGATTTCCATCACTACCGGTATAATTACCAGTAGCAGATCTAGATAACATATTGTTTGCGATTATTGTTATATCTCCGTTAACGGTTTCATTAAAACGAGGAGTAAAATCAGTCTTAACTTGAGCAAAAATATTAGAGCTTGTTAATAGTATTACTAATAATACTAAAAACTTTAAGCAGATTTGCCCGTGATTTTGGGTTGTTTTTATTGGTATCATTTAGTTTACATTTTTAGGATCTTGGATAAAAGAAACTATGTTTACTAATTGTTTTTCTTTTGATGTTGAGCTATAAAGGGAAATATTACTACAATTCCATGTAGATAGTTTAGCTTTATCTGAAGCAATTGTTTTTACAAAAAATTGAGTCTTTTGTTTTGGAGAAACAATAATGTTTTTCAATTGTTTTCTTTTAGATAAATCATAAAATTCAAATTTAAAATCAGAATGTGCTTTATGATTATCATTTTTACATTGAGCATCTTCTACATTAATAGTATAAGTTTGTACGGAATTAGTTTTATTTTCAACTTGAAGAAGATAATGACGCACTTTTTCATTATTAGGAGCATCGCTCCCTTGCTCAATAGATAACTTAAAATTGTCTTGACTAAATGCTAAATGTATATTAGCAAATAATAGGATTAAAATGAGTAATGGTTTTTTCATATTTTATATTTAATGAGTACATAAAATGAACTCATATGATTTTTTAATTTAAATATGCTGTAAAAACTTAAACCTTAATTGTTATATTTAAGGAATAGACTTAATGGTATTATATATCAATATGTATTATAACTTAGATAAATAATAGAATTGTAAGTCAAGTTGTTAATAGCACTACTAATGTAGTTACGAATTTACTTTTGGGTCAAATAAAAGAGTTAAAGGACATATATACTCGATATAAAGTATAGGTAATTAATAAATTTAGACTAAGGGTTGTTAAAAATCGATGAACGGCATGAAAATTTTATATTTAGTACGACACGCTAAGTCTTCATGGAAATTTAATCTTGAAGATCATAGGCGTCCATTGAAAAAAAGAGGAGTTAATGATGTGGTTTTAGTGTGTAATGAATTGAAAATTAATAATTTAAATCCTGATTTGATATTATCTAGTGACGCGTTGAGAGCTAAAGCTACTGGAGCACTTTTTGTAAAGCATTTAGGGCTTGATAGAATAGAATTTCAACTAGAAAATAAGCTGTATGATTTCTCTGGAAATGAACTAATGAATGTTATTAAATATTGTGATGATTCTATCGATGAACTGATGGTTTTTGGTCATAATTTTGCAATCACAAACTTTGTGAACGCCTATGGTAGCTTGGAAATTGAGAATGTACCAACTTGCGGTTATGTAGAAATTCATTTTGAAATTGACTCATGGAAAAAAATAAAAAAAGGAACTACAATAAAAACTGTATTTCCAAAAGATTTAAAATAGTCAGCTCAATGGGGTATATTTGTTTAATTTTAAATGAATATGGTTAAAAATAATCCTAATAATATCTATATAAATAGAGAGTTAAGTTGGTTGCAATTTAATGCAAGAGTATTACAAGAAGCTTCAGATAATACAGTCCCTTTAATAGAAAGGCTTCGTTTTCTTGGGATTTTTTCAAACAATTTAGATGAGTTTTTTAAAGTTCGTTATGCTACTATTAAACGTATTGATTATGCTGGTAAAGCTGGGAAAAATCAATTAGGAGGTATAAAAGCATCAGAATTGTTGGATATAATAACTCAAACTGTTATTAAACAGCAGTCTCAAAGCTTAAAGATTTTAAATGATATTCAATCTCATTTAGAAAAGGAAAATATTTTCATAATTAATGAAACAGAAATAACTGAAACACAAAGGTCATTTATAAAAAGTTATTTTATTCAGAATGTTAGTCCTGCTTTGGTAACCATTATTTTAAATGAAAATATTGAAATCCCTAATTTAAAAGATAGTGCAGCTTATTTGGCAATAAACATGACTTTAGAGTCTAGTGAACACCAATTTGCTTTAATTGAGATATCTAAAAATATGGATCGTTTTATTGTTTTGCCGGAGCAGAATGGTAAAAGCTATATTATAATGTTAGATGACTTATTACGTTATTGTTTAGATGATATATTCGATATTTTCGATTATAAATCGATAAGTGCTCATATGATAAAAATTACTAGAGATGCTGAGTTAGATCTCGAAAGTGATTTAAGTAAGAGTTTTATGGAGAAAATAAGTAATAGTGTAAAAGGTCGGCTAGATGGAGAGCCAGTAAGGTTTGTATACGATAAAACTATAGATCAAGTAACACTTAATTTCCTTATGGATAAAATGGGGGTAGAATCTACCGATAGTATTATACCGGGAGGACGCTATCATAATAGAAGGGATTATATGGGATTTCCTAGTTTAGGAAGAAAAGATTTACTTTATAATAAAATTGAAGCATTACCTATTAAAGGCTTGAGCTTACAAAGTAGTATTTTTAAAGCTATAGCAGAAAAAGACTATTTGCAATATGCTCCATACCAAACATTTTCATATGTCGTTAAGTTTTTAAGAGAAGCAGCTTTAGACCCTAAAGTAAAAACTATTAAAATAACGATTTATAGATTGGCTCAAGTATCTCATGTTGCAAGTTCTTTAATAAATGCAGTCAAGAACGGTAAAAAAGTTACAGTTTCTATGGAGATACAGGCAAGGTTTGATGAGCAAGCCAATATAGATTATGCAGAGCAAATGCAGCGTGAAGGTATAAATCTTCTTTTTGGAGTACAAGGTTTAAAAGTACACAGTAAAATGTGTGTTATAGAACGAGAAGAAAGTAATAAGGTTAAACGATATGGTTTTGTAAGCACGGGGAATTTTAATGAGTCTACAGCAAAAATTTATACAGATTATACTTTATTTACTTCCAATCAAAAAATTCTGAAGGACTTAAATAAAGTATTTAGTTTTTTTGAAGTTAATTATAAAATATACAGATATAAGCATATTATTACTTCTCCTCACTATACTCAAAACTCATTTTTTAAGTTGATAGATCAAGAAATTTTGAATAAGAAAAAAGGTAAGCCGGCTTACATTAGACTTAAAATGAATAGTATTTCTAGCTATAAAATGATAGATAAATTATATGAAGCTAGTAGAGCAGGAGTAAAAGTACAGATGATAGTAAGAGGTATTTGTTGTTTAATTCCTGGAGTTAAAGGGATGAGTGAGAATATTGAAGTATTAAGTATTATAGATAAGTTTCTAGAACATACTAGATTATACACTTTTTGTAATAATGACAATCCTAAAGTATACATATCTTCTGCAGATTTTATGACACGTAATATTGAAAATAGAGTAGAAGTAAGTTGTCCTATATATGATGAAGATATTAAGCAAGAGCTTATAGATACTTTTAATATTTGTTGGAGCGATAATGTAAAGGCTAGAATTTTAGATCAATCACAATCTAATAAATATAAGCATAATAACGAAGAAAAAACAAGAAGTCAGTTCGCAACCTATAATTATTTAAAAAATAAGTTAGAAAATTAGCATGCTTAAAATACATAAATATGCCGCTATAGATATAGGATCTAATGCTGTTAGGCTACTTATATCAAACATTATAGAAGAAGAAGGTAAAAAATCTAGATTTAAGAAAAGTTCTTTAGTGAGAGTTCCTATTCGTTTAGGGGCGGATGTATTTTTAAGAGGTAAGATTTCTAAAGAGAATACGCAGCGTATGTTAGACACAATGCAAGCGTTTAAATTGCTCATGAAATCTCATAAAGTGCAAAAATATAAAGCATGTGCTACTTCTGCGATGAGAGAGGCAACAAATGGAGAATTGGTAGCCAGATCTATATTGGAACAAACAGGGATAAAGATTGATATTATTGGTGGAGAAGAGGAAGCTGCAATAATAGCTGCTACAGACTTGCATCGATTTATTGATAAAAATAAAACGTATCTATATGTAGATGTAGGAGGGGGAAGCACAGAGTTTACTGTAATATATAATGGAAGTAAAATAGTGTCAAGATCTTTTAAAATAGGAACAGTAAGGCTTTTAAACGATATAGTAAAAAAAGAAACTTGGAATGATCTTGAATTTTGGATAAAAAATAATACTAAAATATACGATAAAATAGAAGTTATAGGATCAGGAGGGAATATTAACAAGATATTTAAAATATCTGGTAAAGCAGCTGGGAAGCCATTAACCTATTTTTACTTAACATCTTATTATAATATGCTACAAACATATTCATATGAAGAGCGGATTTCTGAGTTAGACTTAAACCAAGATCGGGCAGATGTAATTATACCTGCTACCCGAATATATTTATCGGCAATGAAATGGAGTAGAGCAAAAGATATTTACGTTCCAAAGATAGGATTAGCAGATGGTATTATAAAAAGTATGTATAATGATACGGTACTAAGTCATACACAGTTAAAATGATACATTTTATCTTATTATTATTAAATATATATTAAAATAATATATATTAGCTTTACTTTAAATTAATCAAATAAAATATAAGAAACTAATTATTATGAAAAAAACAATACTCTTATTAGCTTTAGTTCTTTCCGTTTTTTATGGCTTCTCACAAGATTCCAAAACAGGAGTTAGAATTGGTTATAATATTTCTAACTTAGATTTTGATCCAGAAGTACCAGGTGGAATTGAAAACAGACATAGAAACGGTTTTGCTATAGGTTTTTTCGGGGAGTATAGTTTATCTAAATGTATAGCTATAGCTCCTGAGCTTCAGTTTTCTGCTGAAGGAGCTCAAGAAGAGGCTTTACGCATAGATTACATTCAATTACCGGTATTTTTTAAATATAGAATTAGTGATTTATTTGCTATAGGATTAGGTCCTCAAGCTAGTTTAAAAGCACATTCTCATGAAGATGGTCTACAAAATTTATCATTTTCTGGATTAGCAGGTATAGAGTACATGTTATCTGATAACTTTTTTATAGATGCAAGATTTTCTTATGGATTTACAAATATTTTTGATGATGAAGTAGGATTAGAGGCTTCTAACGAGAATATTCAAATAGGATTAGGTGTAAAATTCTAAACCAAACCATATTAAAAACCTAAAAGGTCAATACAATTTGTATTGGCCTTTTTTAGTGCTGTTATTTTAACCATGAATAGTTTCAGACGTGCTTAAATTTTTCATTATTTCGGCTTCAAAAGTTAACAAACCCTGCCATTTCTTATCAACTTCTTCTCGATCTCCATATTGCCTTGCAAATCCTAAAAACATAGTATAATGATTGGCTTCACTTACCATAAGTTTTCTGTAAAATTCAGCTAACTCTTTATCTTCCAGTTCTTCAGAAAGTAAACGAAAACGCTCACAGCTACGAGCTTCTATTAAAGCGGCATACAATAAACGATGAATCAATTGAGTTGTTCTACTTCCTCCTTTAGGGAAAAATTTTATAAGTTGAGAAACGTAATCATCTTTACGATCTCTACCTAAAGTCCAGCCATTTTTAATAATTCTATCATGAACCATTTTAAAATGACTTATTTCTTCTTTTACTAGAGCAATCATTTCCTGTACCAAATCTGTATATTCAGGAAAACTAACAATTAAAGAAATAGCAGTGCTAGCTGCTTTTTGTTCACAAAATGCATGATCAGTAAGTATTTCTTCTATATTTTTTTCTACAATATTTACCCATCGTGGGTCTGTTGGTAATTTAAGTCCAAGCATGATCTGTGTGTTTTATTTTAAAATGCCCTTTTTCATCAATTATTATAAAGTAAGAAGGGCAATTTACGGTTTTATCAGGTATACAATTAGAAATGGATAAATGTATAGTGTTGGTTTCTAAAGATTTCTCTTCATTTATTGCTAAGCCTTTAATAATAGATTCATTTAAACTGGAAATATTAGGTATATGTTTTTCTAAAAAAGAATCGTCTATAGTTTCATTAAAAACAAGCTTATCATCTTTAAAAATATAAACTTCAGAGATAAATTTTCTGTATTGTATGTTATGAGTAACTGACTCCTTTTTTAATTGTTTAGTAATAGAATTATTCATATCACTAAACGTTTTTATTTTTACTTTATAGCCGTTACTTAAAATGGTATCAGTAACAACTTCTGTATATTGTTTTGGGATGTACTCTTTATGTTTAGAAAATGATTCTAATAAATTGTGTTGTTTTAAAACTTCAGCATTACTATGTTTTGTGCGGTTTCTACCGTCACAGCTAATAAAAATAATACAGGCTAGAAGTAATAAGGGTAATAATTTTTGCATGTTAATGGTATTAAGTGTTAAATTTAATAATTTAGAATGTACGGTATTTATATTTTAACACTAAGTTATACATGTTAAATATCTAAATCGAAAAGACCTCTTAATAATTCAATATTAGGATTAATTTCTTTAAGCTTTTCGTACTTTTCCTCAGCTGTATAAGCAAAGCGTTTTTGTACGGCTTCATTAACAGTAATATTTAAACTTACATCGTAGTTTTTTAAAGATTTACGTAAATACTGCATTAAATCAAACTGTTGTCTTTCTACTTCAACTTTATTTGTAGAATTTGGGAACTCTAAGTAAATAGTGGTTCCTTTAAGTTTTGGTGTATCTATACCTAAAATTGAAGCTAAGTTCATTTTACCTTCAGCTCTTAACTTGCTTATAAAAGTATGCCATACAGGCATTAAATCATCTATATCAAAAGGCTCACGTGGAAGATTGGCCTCATCTACAACATTATCTTTCTTTTTAGAAACATGTTCTTTTTTTGCACGAATACTACTTAAAGATAACCCAGAGCTAGCACGCTTATTTCTATCTAAAACAATTTTTGGAGGTGTATTATTAGAAAATGTTGTTTTAATATCTGTTTTTGGTGCAGAAGTCACTGTAGATTTTCCAATTTCGGTAGACGTAGTTGTTTGTTCTACTTGTTTCGGTTTAGAAACAGGGATAGGTTTTATTCCTAGCTTTTTAAAGTATGAAGGTGGAATTATGTAACGTTTACTATTTTTTTTTTTTCTCCATCGAAAGTGATAGAGGCAAGCTGCATTAAACAAAGTTCAACGAGGAGGCGTTGATTTTTACTCGTTTTATACTTTAAATCACAATCGTTAGCTAATTCTATTCCTTTTAATAAAAAGGTTTGTGATGCTTTTTTAGATTGTTCTAAATATTTCTCTTTAGTTAGTTCTCCTACTTCTAATAATGGAATAGTAGAAGGATTTTTACAAACTAATAAATCTCTAAAGTGTGAAGCTAAACCAGCGATATAATGGTGACCATCGAAACCCTTAGATAAGGTTTCATTAAACTGTATTAATAAATCTGGTATTTTATTGTCTAAAATTAAGTCGGTACTTGTAAAATATGTTTCGTAATCTAAAACATTTAAATTTTCAGTAACTGCTTGTCTAGTTAAGTTTTTACCAGAAAAACTTACTACGCGATCAAAAATAGATAAAGCGTCACGCATAGCACCGTCTGCTTTTTGGGCAATTATATGCAAGGCATCATCTTCGGCGGTAATATCTTGCTCGCTGGCAATATATTTTAAATATTCTTTAGCGTCTTTAACTGTAATACGTTTAAAATCAAAAATTTGACAACGAGATAAAATTGTTGGTATAATTTTATGTTTCTCGGTAGTCGCTAAAATAAAAATACAATGTTTTGGAGGTTCTTCTAGTGTCTTTAAAAAAGCATTAAAAGCGGCTTGAGATAACATATGTACCTCATCAATAATATAAACCTTATATTTTCCTACTTGAGGAGGAATGCGAACTTGATCTGTTAAGCTTCTAATATCGTCAACGGAATTGTTAGAAGCAGCATCTAATTCAAAAATATTAAAAGCATAATCTTCATCACCAGATTCTGTACCATCACTATTAATCATTTTAGCTAAAATACGGGCACAACTGGTTTTCCCGACACCACGAGGTCCCGTAAATAGTAATGCTTGAGCTAAATGGTTATTTTCTATAGCGTTTAATAATGTGTTTGTAATAGCTTGTTGCCCAACCACGTCCTTAAACGTTTGAGGTCTGTATTTACGAGCCGATACTACAAAATGTTCCATGTATTAAATGCAGAATTGTTGTAGAACAAAGTTAAAAAATCAGATTAAAATTAAGCATAAAAATATAGGCTTTTATATATAGTTATTAACAACAAATATTGTGTTGTAATCTCTAAATATATTCATGTTTTTAATTCTTTTTTTAATGTACATTTGCAGCGAAGCAGATCGCCTTATCGCGTCTTATTTTTATGAGATGAGGAAAGTCCGGACACCATAGTGCAATATAGTGGTTAATGGCCACCAGTCGTGAGGCTAGGAAAAGTGCAACAGAAAGAATGTACAGGTAATGCTGTAGTGAAACCAGGTAAACTCTATTAGGTGCAATGTCATGTATACTAACGTTTGAGCGTGCACGCGCGATTGTTAGAGGGTAGACAGCTAAAGTGTATTGGTAACAGTTCACGTAGATAAATGATAAGGGCTCGTAAGAGTACAGAATCCGGCTTATAGATCTGCTTTTTTTTTAATACTTCGTAAAAGTTAAAACTACAGACTGTTTTTCTAATCGTAATAGACCTGTTATTGCTTTTTTAATATTTCTGTGAGAAATTGTAACAATTAACTAAAACTTAACACATATAAATTGAGCGTAAAAATTTCACAACTAATAATTTTTAACGAAATTGCTAAACTAAAATTTGTTCAACCAATAAAAAACGCGATATAATATGTCTGATGATTTTGATTTATTAGAAACTAATGCTAACGAAAAAACCGAAAAGGTAGATGTTAATTGGGGTAAAGCTATAGATACAATGAAATCTAAGCTAGCACAAGAGGACGATCCAGAAAGTCGTCAGAAAATCCTAAACGCAACATTAGATGATGTTGTACAAATGGCAGAAAAAGACAGAACAACACTTTTAGACGCTATTAAAGATCTAACAGATTATCAAGATGAAGTAGGAATTTTATTCGAGCGTTTTTCTGCACTAAATGAAACAGAACAAAAAGTTATAGACGATGCTCAAAAAGCATTAGACAGAGCAAAAATAGAGTTAGAAGATGCACAAAAAGTACCAGATTCTTGGTGGAATAATCTATGGGGACGTAAAAGCAAAATAGCTAAAGCAGAAGAAACTTTAAAATCTGCAGAAAAAGTACGTGCGGGAGCAGATAACAAAGCAAAAGCAATGTTTCAAGAACGTATAGAAAAAGCAGATGTACAAACACTATTAAGTGAATTATCATATAAATCTCAAGCAGCTGTAACACGATTAAAAAATCGTGAAGTAGAAATAAAAGAAGTAGAAGAGAAGCTTAAAGATGCTATTGTAGAAGCATCTAAGAACCACACAAAAGCTTTAGAGAAAAAGAAAGAGGTAGAAACAAAGTTAGAAGAACAATATGCTTTATTGAAACAAGCTAGACAAGAGCTCGAAGATATTGCCGATAAACAATCTGCTGAATATGCAGAATCTATTGGTAGAATGACGGCTTTAGAACAAAAAGTAGAAGAGCTAGAAGGACTTAAAAACGCCTATACAACTTTAGCGGCATCTAAAGATAGTTTTGTACATAAGCATAATTTAACTATTAAAGTATTAACATCCTTACGTAGTAATTTACAGACGCACAGAGCAAAATTAAAAAGTGATACAGAAGAACGTTTAAAGTACTATGATGGATATGTAGTTGCGTTAAAAGCAAGAACAGATCAAGAATTTGCTGCAATATTAGAACATTTAGGTGTAAAAACAGATGAGCATATTGGAGAAACATTAGCGTCTATGCATACAGCAAGTGCTAAAGCACGTCAAGAAATGATGGATAATATTCCAGTACACGAAAAAGTAATGCAAGGAGTATACAGTAGTTATGCTGAAGCTTTACAAGAAATTCGTGCAAAAGATGGAGATATTCAAAAGAATTTTGCAGAGCGTTATGGTATAGATATGAAAGAACTTTTCGAAGATTACTATGCTGCGCAACCAGCACCACAAGGAGGAGACGGAGACGATGTACCTCCACCACCAAAGCCAACTGCAGAAGATGATATGTTGAGCTAAACGAAGTGTAATTCTCGCAAAAGAGGAAATCTCTTAACGGGTAATAAAGAAACAATTAAAAACAATTTGGGCATTACCTCCAATACAATTGGAGATCAGGCTTTCCTCTATATCTTTTTTCTGAAAAAAGAAAAAAGGATGCCGCTGCAACCCTTAGCGCAAAGCTAGCCTAAGGCTGTTTATTAATTAACAAGTATAGAATATCATATAGTCCGTTTTTAAAACGCATTATAAATTAAGAATATTAAAAAGATAATGTCTGTAAATCACATTGTAACCCCATTAGATTCGGCAGTTTTAGACAGCAAAGAACAATATGTATTCTACCACAAAAAAGTAGATTTTGCTTTAAAAGAATTAATTGTAAGTGTACAGCAAAATAAATTATGTTTACCACAAGAAATGGTGTTTTTTAAACAGTATTGTGATCTTTTATTGTATTCTATAGAAGCCATGCGTATAAAATATATGTATGATGAAGAAGATAACATGAAGGTAGATTTAACAGATTCAGGGTTTCCAAATTATTTAGAGTTCCGTTATTTATATAACGATTTGTCGTTAAGGGATAATTATATAAATAAATTAAAAGATGTAAGCGAATTACAAGAAGAATTTTTAGACCAATTATTACGAAAAAAAGAGCCTATACGTAAAGATAAACTCTTTCAAGCTGCTTCTATCGTTTATTATACATCGGTAAAACAGCAATATATATTTAACCGTTTTGTACAAGGTAAAATAATAAAAGCTCCAGAAGATGTTGCAGCTGATTATATGACGAGTTGGAGTTTTTATGATGTATCTCACAACCGACCGCTTATTTGTTTTATGTATTTTGATTATGATGGTAAAGACCCTTTAAAAGAAAAAAACGAAATATACGATGCATTAAAAGCTATTGCAGATCGTAAAATGCCATTAGATACTATGGCGTACGGTATAGATAGACGATTGAAAAATGTATTTCCAAAACATATAAAACGAATAGACTTAGGACCATTTCATAATGTATTTGCAAAGGATGAAAATAAGTTAACACACTCTATTTTAGAAAGTATAGCTAAAAAAGAAATACCACTAGAATCTTACGCATTATCTTTTAAAATAGATGAAGTATTTTCAAGAAGTACTTTTAGTGAAGGCGGTTATTTTTCTAAACAAACATTACAGAAATGGAGTGAGATATTAAAAAGTAAATACGTATTTGCTCCGCATAGAATTATACAATTACTCTATAACAAAAATCCAGAGATAATGAATAAGCTTGCAAAACTGCCTTTTCAAATTGCTGATTTGAAAATTAAGTAAATATAAATTGACAAAGGAGTTTATATATTTTCCACCAGTAAAATATTTAGCACAAATTATAATAGGTTTTGCTGGTTTTTGTTTTTTAATGTTTTGTGTGATAAAAATTGAAAATGCTATATGGCTTAGAGTTTTTCTGTCTATATTTTCATTACTCTTTTTTGTTCATAGTTTTTTATTTTATAAGAGATGTTTTTCAAATATGAAAGGATTTAAAATAAAGATTTTCAATAATATAGAAATAATGCCATTTATAGAAAATGGAATAAATTTATTTTTTAACTTATCAGAAGTAAAGGAGATAGAGGTATACCAGACTTTTGATACAGAAGTTATAGAATTAAAGTCAAAAAAAGGTTATTTGGTAGTTGAAAAATCTTGGATAAAAAAACGAGATTATAGTGAGTTCCTAAATATTTTAAAAAGTAACATTGTAGTTTAATAGTGAAAGGAATTTTATACATAGAAAACTTTATAGATAATGCTTCAGATGTATTTAAAACATTAAAAAAGAATGTGGATTGGGATACTAGAATGTCGACTCGTAAAACAGCTAGTTATGGAAAAGCGTATAATTATTCTCAAATAAGTTATCCATACCAAGAATTCATTCCTGAGATTGGAAAGATAATAGGAGCAGTGGAGCGAGAGTTAGGTTATAAACCTAATAACTGTCTAATTAATTTTTATGAAGATGGTACATCTAGAATGGGGTTTCATTCAGATCAAACAGATATTCTATATGATAATACAGGAGTTGCGATAGTGTCCCTTGGAGAAACAAGAATATTACAATTTAGAAATATTGAGAATAAAGAAAATATAAAAGACTTTAAGCTGCCTTCTGGCTCATTTATTTATATGGATAATGAAGTGCAAGACATATGGAAACATGCTATACCTAAATCTAATACAAAAAATGGACGTATGAGCTTAACCTTTAGAAAAATAAAATAAGAATCAAGAAAAAATCAGGTATAATGAGAATATAATATTTCTATATAATCATTACTAAATACTAGAAAAAATATGGAACACAACTCAACCTTTCCTATAAAGCAAAATGAATTAGATATGCTTCGTGAAGAAGCAAGTGGATATTTAAAAAGTATACAATGGGAACAAGGACAACGTGCAAAAAATAAAGATAAGGATGCAAAAGACGAATCAATATTATTGTATTTGTCTCGAGCAAATAACGGTAGTGGCGCTATAGAAATTACTTCGGTATCAAAAACTATCTTAGCCTTAAAAAAGCGCTTGTTGCCAGATTCGGTAGCCTTACCATTACGATTAAACCAAACCCTACATGCTGTCCAAGAAGGTTTAACATTGGGTATTTGGATAAAAGATAGCTATTATGATGCCTCGGGATTGTCTTCTTTAAATGAGCGAAAAAGTACTTTAGATGCTAATGGAAAACGAGAGTTTGAAAGTAAAATGCATACAGCAACTGCATTTATGTTATTTTCCACAGCTTACCATATTTTGCACACGTTAAAGCCACATGCGTCTGATGATTTAAGTGTGATGAAACAAAAATTTGCAGGCTTACCAGAAGTATCTTTTCTATCTCCATTAAAAGGAGTGGCTTGTAACTTATTCTATTTCGATAAATACTTAGGACACCCAGACATTATAAAGTCAGGTAAAGATGTTATAGACTTTACAGTAGTATATTTTGAAGCAGTTATAGATGAGATTCAATTACGAAAAAGTAGTTTAGAATATACAGAAACTATAGAAGATCGTACGTACAAATTAGAAAACTCAGAATTTGCAATATCTGGTTGGAGTAATGTGTTTTCTGGAGCGGCAAAAAGTGTAGAATTTAATAAAATTAAGTTTGAACAAATTGTAGGAAATAGAGATGCGAAACACTTTGCAAGACGTTTAACAGAGCGTATGCTAAGTTACGACTTCGAAGCTAAGAAAAATCCTTTTCAAGAACTAGGAGGGTTTATGCCAGTATTTATGGGATACGGAATACCAGGAACGGGAAAAAGTATGCTTATTGCGGCGATAGCTACACGATTAAAAGAACATTGCGATAATTTAGATATTCCGTTTTTATTTCACCCTATGCCAGATACTTTAATAAGTACGTATCAGGGAGGATCAGCCGAAAAAATGGTAGAATGGATGAAACCAATGCAAGATCCTAAAAAATTAATTTTTGCACCAATAGATGATGCCGAAAATAATTTACAAGAACGTACAGCCCAAGGAGTATCTGCTGGTGTAAAAGAAGTAATAGGTGTCTTTTTGCGTTACACAGAAGGCGCTTATGCTGTTAATTATGGGAATAGTTCTATTGGTTTATTTACCAATTTACCAGAAATGTTAGACAAAGCTGTAATTTCTCGTGTACAAGGACGATTTAAAATAGATGGTGCTAGAACAGAGCACGATTTCTTAGATCAAGATCATTTATGGTGGCGTAAATTGGAAGATACTATGCCAGATTTTGTAAATATGGCGAAGCCTAATGATTATACATTTTTACAAGATCAAGGATTAGCTAAAAATATGGGAGATATTTTAAGTAGCGTAGAAAAACCTTCAGAAGCAAGAGTTTTAGAAGCTTATGCAAAAGCAGAAAATAAACATAATATAAACGATCATCAGTTTTTTGCAAGCTTATATAAAGAAATTCAGAATATATTTCCATTCTTCTCATCTAGAGATGTTAGAAATATTCAATCCGCAATATCATTACGTTTAACCGATTTCGATTTAGAACAAGATTGGTTCGATAATCCAGAAATTTATTTCAATAAAGATTACCAAACCAAATTTAATATGCTTCAAGAATTAATGAAAGCAAATATGAAAGGTTTAAACTTTTCAGATATAAGAAGACAAGAAGTGGTTCGCTATTTAGATAATGTAGCAACCATTGCGGATACAGATTTTAAGCGTAAAGTAGATGCTAGAGTAAATCAATTAAATATTGAAACAAAAGCGAGGGAGCAGTTTGGGAAATAATAGCTTTTAACAAATAGCACTATAATTATCTTTAGAAAATTGACTTTCATTTAATGAGAGTAAAAAATAAAATTTGCAATGCAAAAACTAGAATTAGCAAATCTATATAGAAGTGAACTCATTCCTGTAAGGGGGAAATTAGTTGAGCGTTATAATAAATGCTTAGTAAAACTTGGGTTTGCCGAAACGAAATTACAGGCTTTTTCCATAGATGGAATTGGGTGGAGTCCAGAAATAGCAGAGGAGAAAGAAGATTTATTGTATTTAAATAATGGAGATGCTAATCCACATGGTATTATTATTTCTCCATTGCAAAAGGGCAAGCCTATTTATGTATCGTTTCATACATTCGATAGAGAGATGATGCAACATGTTTTTAAAGTTCATGGAGATAAAATAAATGATATAACAAGAGATTCTGCTATTTGTTTAGATTTCGACCAAAGTATTGATGCATTTTATGAACCTTTAGACGTTTTAAAATACGATAAGGTCTCTATACATTTTCATTTAATCGATAATTTAAATGCTGTACAAAAAGAGCAGCAAGAACTCGTAGAAAAGTTTAAAGAAGGACATAACTTTATAGATGAAAATTTACAAAGGGAAATATTGGAATCTGCCCTAAAATATGGAGATTTAACAACGAGAGATATAGATTTACATGAGTTAGAGTACACAACTAATTCTTTTTACACTAAGGCTTTTGGAGGAGTTTATTTGTTAAGAGATTTTATAAAAGATATTATCGTTTTCGAAAACGAGAAATGGTATAAGGAAGCCATAAAAGATACTATACACGATGTTTTAATTTATCATATTGATCAACCAGAATTAATGGATAAATTAAGGAGTCATGACCTTATAGAGTGCGATTTAGACAAAGTTGTAAAAACAAAACGTTATGAGCGTATTAAAAAATATGAACTTACAAAGGCGTTAGAAAACCCAAATCACCCTGTTAAAGATATTTTAAATGATAAGTTGTTATTTAAAAGTTATTTAAATAAAATAGATATAGATAGTAGAAAGCGAGTAATGAGTGTTGAGCGTTATTTGGAGAAACTAGAAAAAAGTAATCAATATAAAAGAGCAGATATTGTAGATGCAGAATTGTATAATGCATTACATCAACCACACTCATCTATAAGTGCTAAGCATCATGATCTATTGTGGAAATTACTAATAAATGTATCATCTAAAGATATTTTATTTCTGTATTGGTACGATAAAGAACAATTTTATAAAACTTATGATACTTGGGATGACTCTATGAAAGATTGGGTTATTGAAACAATTAGTAACAATATTTAGAAATTATAGACTAATTTTATAGAAGCGTACATTTAAATTAAAATCAACTAACAATATGGGACTAGATCTAATTGCATTTATAGCAGCTATATTATTCGGAATATTACTTTACTGGAGAGAATCTAAAGGAAACGGATTGTATCGTTTTTTTAATAAAGTTTTTAACTCTAAAGAATTACAAATGAAGGCAGATAATCCTAAAGGGTTTGTTTACCAACAATCTTTAATATTGCGTATAGTATTCATTACAACTCTATTTTTAATAGGAGTTATAGTAATACAGTTTTTAATTCCTATTGATTTGCAGGTGGCTTCTTTATTTGCTTCAGGAATTGTAGGAGCAATTTTGGGGACTTATTTAGCCCATTTTATAATCAAATCAGGAGTAGTTTTAGAAGATAAATCAGAATCTTTAACAGAAATGGTAAGTGGCACAATAGAAAAAGGAAAAGATTTTATTGAGGATATAGCAAATAAAGAGAATACTCCCGAAAGAGAAGAAGAAGCTCCAAAAACAGTGTCTAAGAAGCAAGAGAAAAGTGCAAGAGAGCGTTTAAAGGATAAAGGTTATATGTAATTTGAAATAAAAATCAAATAGAAACAGTTACCAATTAGAACAAAAATATAGTTTCAATGTTAAAAAATTACTGGAATAAAGGTGGAAAGCAAAAGCGAATAGTTATACTATTATCGTTACTATTAATCATTGCATTATTCTTTTTAAGAGACGATTATCAACCTGCATTACTTTTTATTAGAAAGTTCATTTTCATAATATTATTAAGTGCTTCAGTATTGTTTTTCGGTTTAAGAAAATTCAGGAAAACAGCATCAACAGGAAGCCGATTAGGAGTCTTAGGAATTTTATTAGCATTTTTTGGGATTTTATATGTTGTAGGGTGGCATTTTAAAATGTATGATTACATGAAAACATATAATGTGTTTAATGATTTAAACCGTATAGAAATAAACGAATTACCATTAACACAAAATGAACGTATACAGCCATTACGAAATATATTTTCAATGGCTAATGAAAGTGTTGGAGAAACCAAAGATGTCTCATTACCACATTTAGTTCGTGTAGATGATGAAAATAAGTGGACTATGGCTATACAACCAAGTGAAAAGTACGCTTGGCAAGCTATGAATGACAATACAGAAGAGGTATTTGCAGTTTCTAGTACGACACCATTTCCTAGATTTTCTAGCGAAAACCGTATACCTGTAACCTTTTCAATTGGAGAATCTTTAAAATTTAGTAGAAATACATATAATGCAGTAGTACAACGCTTTAATCCTTGGATGTTATTTAATTACGAGCCCAGTGATACGTATTACATGAAGAACGATACTGGACAATGGGTAGAAGTAGTAAGCTTAATAAAGTGGAAAGGTTTTTTCTTTCCATATCCAACCTTTGGTGGTGTTATGGTTATAGATAACGGTGTACACTATTTTAAAGATTATTTAGAGCGTGTGGCTATAGGAAAAGGAACATATATTAGTCCTGAGGAAATGAAAAATTATCCATATTTGACACGTCAAAATACTGTAGCAGAAAAAATTTCTCGTTTGCAAGCAGAGTCCTTAAAATTTTTAGGTGGATTTAGTGATCCATTACCATGGAATATGAAAACTGCTGTAAAAATTCCAGACTTATCTAAAGACCAAAATGAACAACCTTTTGTAACCGATTTTGACTTTTCTGGTACAAGTATTAATGCCTATAATGGTTTATATCATTGGTTTGGTTTAGAGCCAGTAGGAGACGAGAGAACAAGTTTAACATACAGTGTTTTTATTCCTGCAGATGGAACAGATAAATTATATTATTATGATCATGCTTCAAAAAAGCAAGGTTATGCAGGTGTTTCTGCAATGCCTTTAAAAGTAAAAGAATCTAGAAAAGAATATGATTGGACAGCAAATACACCGGTAGAATTTAGGCCTTATATAAAAGATATTGCTGGGCGGAAACGGTTATTCTTTTTAGGAACAGTTTCTGCTATAAATGATGAAAACTCAGGTCAGTTTGACGGTTCTGCAACTCCAGATTTAGTACTAGTAGATAGCGAGTATAGAGATGTGGTTTGGATAGATGTTAAACACCCTAGTCAATGGAAAAAAAATGTTTACGATCAATTAAATGAAGCTTGGCGTTCTAGTGAGGGGATAGGAGAGTATTTTGTTGAGGAAACAAAAAGTATAGAAATTGATCAAACAGGAATAAATAATATTGTTATAGATTCTACAAAACTAGAAGCTTTAAAAGCAAATGGAGGAGAAGATGAAGCCATACAATTATTACAAGGTAAAATTGATTCCATAAAAAAAGCTAGAGAAGAAGAAGAGATTTTAAAACTGCAACGTAAAATTGATTCTATAAAGGCTAGCAAAGAATAAGATGAAGTTTAGAGCATTTTATATACATAGAATAGTTATTATTTATGTTGTCTCTTTGTTTGAGTTTATTTCATAATTATTATAATGGCTATTATAGATTGCTTAGCCTAGGAGATTATGATTTAGATACATTATCTAATATAAAAATAGTTGCAAAAATTTTTAGAATGCCATTATTTTTAGTTTTATCACTAATTGGTATTTTTATAAAAAATAAAATAGGCTGGGTATTGGTTACCCTATATTTTTATTTCCTTTCTGTTAATTTTTGTATTGAATTATATGAGTCTATTCCTGAATTTGATACCGATTATCTCTTAGTTTTTATTCCTATGTTAATATTACCAGTTTTTTTACTTTATCAATTAAATAAGAAAGTAGTCTACTTTGATCATTTTAAAGTAGAGAAAAATAAATTAGTGTTATTCAATGTCATTGCATTTGGGATAGGGTTGCTTTTTTCCACAATTTTATTTTTATGGAAGAATGAACATTTAATTATGGAGTTATAAAAACTAATGATTCCGTATTGTTTTTGTAACAAATAATATTCTATGATGACTTATTAATAGAGAAAGGCAGAAATTAAAGAATGATCTGCTAAGTATATCTCTATATTTTTCGCTAACATAACTTTGTAACATGAATTGGATACTTGGTGTCTGTATAGTTTTAATTATTATTTTCTTATTCAATAATCACTTAAAAAAAAGAAAGTTAGTAAAACTTAAAAACAGCTTATTAAAAGAGTGGGGGAAGCCTAAAGCAGAAAGCTACTATAATTTTGATGCTATTGGAGAGTATTTCAATAATAACGAGCATAAAAATGAAGCCTTTCATCTTATTTCTGACAAAACTCAGCAAGATTTAGATATAAATGATGTATTTAAATTTATAGATAGAACTACTTCTAGAATTGGACAACAATTCTTATATTATAAATTAAGAACAATAGGTAATATTAAAGATTTATTAGCTTTCGATAAGTTAACAACAGTTTTTCTTAGAAATAAAAATATAAGAATAGAAAGCCAATTAGAACTCTCTAAATTAAATACTCGTAATGCTTACGATTTAGAACGTTTAGTACATGAAGATAAAATTGAGAAATCTAAATTATTATGGTTAGCCTATTCTTTAACGGTTGTTACGCTACTATTAATTATTCTAGGATTTTATTACCCAATAAGTTTTCTCCTTATCATCCCCATTTTTATAACGAATTTAATATTGCATTTTAGTAATAAAAATAATGTAAATCATTACTTAAGTGGTATAAATCAAATATCTAGAGCGCTTAAAGTAGCAAAAAAACTTTCAGAATTTAAAGAAATAAAAGAGCACTATAGCACTTTTCCATTTTTAAAGAAGATAGAACGGATAAAGCTAAAAACAGAGTTTTTAGGCTTTAATGTAGATTTAAGTAATGAGTATATATTCGCAATTTGGATGATGATAGAATCATTTAAAATTCTATTTAACATTGAATATATTTTATTTAATAGTTTCCTAGATGATATAAAGAGTGAAAAGCAAAGTATAGAAGCCTTATTTTTATTTATAGGAGAAATAGATGCAGCCATTTCTACAGCATCATTAAAAAGTAGTGATGTAATATTATGCACTCCAGAATTTATAGTGGATAAAAGAATAAACACTGAAGTAATAGTGCATCCGTTAATTGAGAATTGTATTTCTAATAATTTAGAATTAAATAATAAAAGTATGCTACTTACAGGTTCTAATATGTCTGGAAAAACTACTTTTATTAGAACTGTAGCTGTTAATAGTATTTTGGCACAAACATTAAACCTTTGTTTTGCTAAAACCTATAAAGCACCTTTTTTTAAAGTATATTCTTCCATACGTATTACCGATGATTTGTTTGAAAATACCAGTTATTACCTGGAAGAAGTCCTTACACTAAAAGAATTAATAAAAGCTTCGGAAAATGATGCTCCTTGCTTATTTGTATTAGATGAAATTTTTAAAGGAACTAATACAGCCGAACGTATTTCTGGAGGTCAAGGCATTTTATCTTATTTAAATCAAGGGAATAATGTGGTTTTTGTTTCCACTCATGATATAGAATTAACCGAATTATTAAAAGAAGACAATTACGAATTATTTCATTTTTGTGAAGATATTAATAAAATTAATTTAGTATTTGATCATAAACTTAAAAAAGGTAAACTAACAACACGTAATGCTATTAAAATAATGGAATTATATAATTATCCTGAATCTATAATAGAACAAGCTAAACTAACTTTAAAAAAAGTTTAAATATGTAACATTGTTAGTTTTTTTTAGACCTATAGGTAAACGTTTTACTATGATTTTTATGGGGTTTGGAATGGATAATAGAGTACACAGAAAAAGGCCTAAAAAACCATATGAAACTTCTAATATAACTTCTTTTGTTTCACTTCAAAACTATTCTCGAAAATTTAAATTGCAACGAAATGTAAAAGAGAATAGTAAACAAATAGGAGCTTTAACACTTATAGTTTTATTAATAGTAAGCTGTTTTCTCTATATAGAAGGGAAACATTTTATTAGTTACCAAAAACAACAGAATGAATTAATGAAGATTCGAAGAATTAATCATAACAATAACGCATTTCAATTTTTAATGAAATCGGGAATTAGTAGATTACATAATAATAATACTTTAGGAGCTTATTCGGAGTTTAAATTAGCATACAAAATTTATCCAGAAAATGTAAAACTAAAACAATTGATTATTGAAACGGCTAGTATTCTTTGTGTCAAGGACGAAGCTTATTGTAAAGATTTAGAGATGTATCTTACTGCAAACTAAATTAATTATAGAGGATATTCCATTTTAATATTACTACGTTCGTAATGATTGTCCTCTTCTAAAGGAACTTCAATAAAACCATATTTTCTATAAATATAAATTGCATTTTCTAAAACTGTACTAGAATACAGTAAAAGTTTATTAAATTGATGAGTTTTAGCAAAATCAATACAATGCTGCATTAGTTTTTGCCCTATTTTATGGCCTCTATGTTTTGGAGAAACTGCCATTTTTGTTAATTCATATCCATTATTATTGTCATCAATTGGCATTAAAGCAACAGTACCTACAATTTCATCATTTAGCTTATAGAAAAAAATATAACCACCTTTGTCTATAATATATTTACCTGGTTTGCTTAATACTTCCTCATCAAACGGTTCTACATAAAAATAGGTTTTTAACCATTCTATATTTAAGTCATAAAAGAATTTTGAATAGTCAGATTTAAAACCTACAATATTTAAATCTTTTTGAGTGTTTGCTTCTACCATATCTATTATAGTTTTACTAAAACTTTGTGCGTTTAATTTATCTTCAAGAGTATTTAAATGTTCTATTAAAGAACAAGATGATGCTAGTGTGTAATCTTTAATAACTATATCTATACTAACCCAAAGTGGTTTTAATTTTTGTGTTAATAGCTTGCCTTTTTTAGATAATAAAACAATTTTTTTACGTTTATCGATAACATCGTTTTTTATAATAACTAAATCTTTTTTTATTAATTTATTTATTGATTGAGTTATTGCTGGTTGCGACAAATTAAGAGTGTTTTTTATTTCTGTGTTAGTGACCCCTTTCTTATTAGATATAATCTTAAATACAGGAAATAAATAAGGATCAAAATCTACTTTAAAATAATCATAAACAGTTTGTGTCTCTTTCATTAAATACTCACTCAGTCTTTTTAGTCTAGATCCCAAACCTAATTCTCCAAAACCTCTTAACGCATCCATTAATATATGTGTTTATATAAGTTCTTATGTAAATTTAATAAATTAATATAAAAATATAGAATAGAAATAAATTTATTACATAAAAAAAGCATTCTTTATATACATCTCATAATAGATTTAGGGTGATCTAATTTGTGTTGTATGATCTAAGAATGCTTTCTAATCAACCAAAATATAATAGCAAATGTTTCTTTCTATGGACTTTAAAAAAGTTTATTTTATGTTTCATTTACACTGTAAATTTATAGTATAAAACTACAAACACAGCAATGATACAAAAAATAAAATTAAAATATCGATAAAAAACATAAAACATCGATAAAGCGCATTATTTGTAAGTGAAAACCTTGTGTAAAATGTTGTTTTTAAGGTTTTTATGCATAAAAATACGTTCTAATGCTTAACATTACTTCTAATAAAATCAGTTATTAAATAACTTATAAGTTTGCCAACTTGACTTACAGTTTTTTTAGTTGGAGCGGCTTCACATATATGAATATAGCTAACCTGATTACTGTTCGCAAAATAGTTTACAAATTGTCTAGCTTTATCTACAGAAAAGCCACTAGGTGTTTTAGCACTACTTGGTATGTTTTCTATGGCGTCGCAATCTATTTCTAAACCAAATGGTTTAGATTCTATATATTTTAGCGCGCGTTGCATTTCCTTTTTAAATTTTAATTCTTTTCTAATTTCAATGGCCTCATAACTATTATAATCTAAAGCCTTTGTTGAATTTAAGGTATCTATAATAGATTGTGAAGTATAGTTTTCGTGCAAACCAAAAATAAAATAGTTATTTAAAAAACCTTCTTTATATGCGTACGAAAAACCATTACCACTATGTCTACCTTCTTGCGCTCTAAAATCTGTATGAGCATCAAAATTAATAGCATTAATAGAGTGCTTTTTTGCTAAAGAGGTTCCTTTTAAATTTCCATACGCATTATTATGACCTCCGCCAATAAGTATAGGGATTTTACCAGCATTAACAATATTATAAACAGTATCTGTAACATGTTTGTCTATAGTATCTACAATTGCCCTAGCTTTATTTATATCTTTAGTTTTACTTTGATTTAATGCTGAGAGTTGAATTAGTTCATCTTCAAAATTTAAATGGCCAAGAAGTAATACTTTATTTGCATGCGTAAATATATTACTTTGCGTATTTAACAAAACTTTAATTGTGGCATCCCAAGCAGTATAAGTGCCTGTTTTTCCGTGATTTGCGAATACGCCTACGTCCTCTGGTAATCCAAGAATTACATAACGAACATCTAAATCTTTAATAGACTCGTATATGTTTGTGGTTGGAGGTAATAAAACAATATGTTCACCAAATTTGCTTTCACCTTCTCGTTTGTTAAGTATTTTATTTACTTTCGAAGCATTAAATAAAATAAGTTTATCCATATAATTTTTAAGATTAATTAAAAAACGAAATAAAATTACAGATTTAATTTATTTTAGACGTAAAAAAACAAATATTAAAATAGAAATAATAGCCCCACAAAACAAACAATTATGACAAACAACACTAAAAGTATAGGTTTAAAAATAGCTTTAGGTATAGCAATAGTTCTATTTATTGGAGCAGGAGCCTTTTCTTATTCTTTAATGAAAGAAAACGATGAAACTAAACTGCAACTTACTGAAGAAAAAGCAGCAGTAATGAAAGATCTTACTGCTATGAATGCTAAGTATGAAACTGCAATAAATGAAAGCGAAATTGTAAACCAAAATTTAGTAGATGCTAAAGAGCGTATACAAGGTTTAATAGATTCATTAAGTGTTTCTGAGGCAAATATTAAAAGCTTATGGAGGTATAAAAAGAAATATTTATCACTTCAAAAAGAAATGGATGTTTTGCTTGAAGAGAATGATAAGCTTAAAGTAGAAAACCAATTATTAGCAACAACGTTAGACAGTACAAAAGTACAATTAGAAGAGCGAGTTATGTTTACAGATTCTCTTTTACTACAAAATACAGCTCTAGCTGATGTTGTAGAAAATGCATCTGTACTTAATGCAGTAAATTTAAAAGGTTTTGGAGTAATAGAGCGAACGTCTGGAAAGTTAATTCCAACCGAAAGAGCTAAACGAAGTCATAAGCTTAGAATATGTTATACAGTAGCTAAAAATAGACTGGTAGAAGCTGGAGATAAAGAATTTTATGTACAAGTTATAGATCCTAAAAACAATATATTAGGCACAAATGATCAAATTATTTTTGGAGAAGAATCATTAAATTATAGTATAATAAGTAAGTTTAATTATGAAGATGATAATTTAGACATTTGTGAATTTATAGGAAAGAACAATAAAAAAGATAAATTTGAAAAAGGGACTTATAAAGTAAACGTTTTCAATGGAAAAGAGTTAGTTACAAGTACTCAATTTTCTTTAAGATAATACTTTAGATTAAGTATTAATTATTTCACAAAACCTGAAAGTAATAGCACTTACTTTTAGGTTTTTTATTGATTTAATGCATTTATACAACGCTCTCTTATGAACCAGAGTTCTTTTAGCGTGTAGGGAACTTGATGTGTTTTAATCCAGTCTTGTAAAAAAGTTTTATGAAGGTTTACTTTATAATCTCCAATTTGTTCCGGCATAATAGTTATTTCTTTTAATAGACTATTTTCAAAAGAAATTTCTGAAGTTACTGTTCTAGTTATATCTAGAATTGTATTGTTGAGTTTTAAATATGTATGAGCTTCTGGAATGTATTCTAAATTATAATGTTTTAATATAGAACCAATGCCTTTGGTATTACTTTCCATCATTTTATAAATACCAATACACAAAGTAACATGATGTTGATTATTTTCTATAGCCACTTGCTTTAAAAAAGCATGTTTAGTAGAGCAAGTTCCTTTATTTTCTATTAGAACTAAGTTAAAATTACTTCTATTAGAATTTCTGCCGTAGGGTAAGCCTTTAATGTAATTACAAACGGCATTAAAGGTTTTTAAACCAATGGCACAACAAGCTTTAGAAAGGCCTTCAGAATCATTTATATTAAATGCATTCTCCATTTATAATCACTTGTTCAATATGATTGTCTCCAAAAGCATATGGTAAATAATTGTAACTAGGGATGGCTTTAGTAATCATTAAGTTTGCTTTTTTGCCTTTGGTAATACTTCCATATTCATTAGCTATACCCATAGCATATGCTCCGTTAATTGTTGCAGCATTAATAGCTTCTTCAGGAGTTAGTTTCATTTTAATACAAGCTGTACTTACAACAAAATTCATATTACCAGAAGGCGTAGAACCTGGGTTATAATCTGTAGCTAAGGCTAAAGGTAAGCCAGCATCTATAATTTGTCTTCCCGGTGTATAAGGAATACTTAAAAAGTAAGAGCAAGACGGTAAGGCTACTGGTATAGTATTACTATTTTTTAAAGCTTCAATATCATCATCATTTAACTCTTCTAAATGGTCTACACTAAGTGCATTATACTTTACAGCTAAGGCTACACCTCCAAATGCATTAAATTGATTAACATGAATTTTTGGTGTTAAATTATAGGTTTTTGAAGCTTTCAAGATTTGCTCAGTATCCTCTAAAGAAAAATAACCTTTTTCACAAAAAACATCTACATATTGTGCCAATTCTTCTGAGGCTATTTGAGGTAGCATGTCGTTTATAATATTATCTAGATATCCTTGTTTATTATCTTTATAAGCTTTAGGTACTGCATGAGCACCTAAAAAGGTTGCTTTTACTTTTATAGGGAATTCTTTTTTTATACGTTTTATTACTCTAAGCATTTTCAACTCTGCTTCTGTAGTTAAGCCATATCCCGATTTTATTTCTATAGCTCCAGTGCCCATTTGCATAACAGATTTTACGCGTTTTACAGATTGTTTATATAGCTCTTCTTCACTTGTGTTTTGTAACGTTTCAGCACTATTTAAAATACCACCACCACGTTTTGCTATAACTTCATAGCTTAAGCCGTTAATGCGGTCTACAAACTCTTGTTCTCTATTGCCGGCATATACAATATGTGTATGGGAATCGCACCAAGTTGGTAATACTATTTTACCAGTTGCATCTATAGTTTTTTCTGCAGTAATGCCTTTAACATCTTCCATTTTACCATAATCTATAATAGTATCATGAGCTATTAACAGATAAGCGTTTTTTATACTTGGAAGTTGTTGCATAGATTTTCCAGAAACATTAATAATTCCTGAGTCTCTAACCTGTAGCAGTTCTTTAATATTTGTTATTAGTATGGACATAATATGCTCTATAAGTATAAATTATAAGGCATAAATTTAGGTACAAAAAATGAAAAATAAACTAAAATATAGATATTAAATTAAATGCAAGAATATGATTCTAAATTAGAATGAGGCACTTATAGTTTCAGAAAAGTCTGTATTGTATATATTTATAGCTGTAATAAGCATTATAATTATGCCTAATAAACTAATACACCAATTGTATTTTTTTAAAACCAATCTAGAGGCGAAAAAGATAAACAAGGTTATTACACCTATAATTGCAGGAATCCATTTTATAATAATCGATGCCATACCAATATTAAAATAGTCTACAGAAAAAGTAATTGAACAAGCGATTATTTCAACAATAATTATAGCTATTGCATTAAACTTTACATCATTTAATCTTTGGTTCATCCTTATAGTAAATGTAGAGAGGTTGTATATAAAAGCTAAATATAGAGATAACTTTTTAATTTAAAGTATTTACCATTAAATGTTCTTTGTTAAGAAGTTTCATTAACTCTTGCTCAAAACTTATAGTAAACATATTGGCTTTAGGGTTAATTATACGTTTATTATCATCAACTAAAAATATCTTTGAAATAGGTCTAATAGACAGCACATCTTTCGATTTTTTAGGAAATTTAAAACGGTATTCATTTTCCTTATTTTTTATACCTAAATGATTTAGAATACTAACTTGTTCTAAAAAACTAATAGAATCAGTATTTATGGCTAAGAAATCAATTTCAGGATACTTGTTTTTTAGCTGTTTGGCTCTTTTATGTGAGCTCTCTATCTGAACTTTACTTTTTGCTGCCCAAAAATAGATAACTGTCGGTTTATTAATTAAACTCGGTAAATTAACTTCTCTATCATTTTCATCTAATAAAGTAACTGAAGGTATTTTATAACCAGGACTTAATCGTTTATATACATTTACAGTTCTAGCAACTCTTCGTTTTAAATATTCGTTAGTGCATTTTTCTTTAAAAGAATTGAAGAGTTCGTCATAACCATTATCGCTTTTAGAAATATCAACAAAATGAATCATAGTATAGTGCAATAATCTGTTTTTTTGAAACTCATTACCTATGCGATCATTTATGATCTGTAGTTTTTCCAAATTATAATTTACAGAGTGTTCATCATATTCTTTTTCATCAGAATGTTCTGTGTGAGTTTGAAATGCAATATTAGTAACATGAAATTTTAAGAAATTAGTATATGGCGGATAATTTTCTAAAACTGTATTATTATAATCTACTGTAGTTCTATAATCGTAAAAATTATTAGGAAGGCTATTAAAAATGTCTAATTCAGATTTTCTGTAATTCGCAAAAGGGTAAAACTCTTTTCTAGAGTAATAGTTATAATTTATATTGGCCTCAGCTATATCATTAAAAAGTTTGGTGGTTTTATGTTTAGCTTTAAACTTTTTTAATTTTTCTAGCTTCTCATCCCTAATAACTTTTAACTTTTCTTCAAAAGGTTTAGGGTCTAATTGGCTAATAGTTAAAATTTTCTTATCATCCTCTTCACGTTCAGTTTCAAGGAAAAGGTCTATTAGGTAATTGTTTTCTTTGGCTCCAATACCTGTATAAACTAATGATTCATCAAACTCTATAGTATTTAATCTAAATAATAGACTGTCTTTAGGTTGAATAAGAATAAATTGTGTTTCATGTCCGTCATAAAAATTATATAAACCAGGCTCAAAATCTATTAATTCGTATGCAAACCTATTATTCTTATCTAGAGTTATAGTATCTATAACCTCTCGAGATTTTATTAATAATAGATGATCGGAATTAGGATTTATAATTTCACCACCTATAAAAGCCTTAGTTTCATTACATGTATATGCTTCTTCTTTACATGTAATAAGTGTAAGCGAAGTTAAGAGTAGAATATATATAAACTTAAAATTCATTTAGTAAACAGGGTAAATGTTTATAGTTAGTTAAAGCAAAAATATGTTTTGAAACTTTGTTTTGGTGTTAATGCGTTGTTAAATTGAAATATTTTTTTCATAATTAACTATTATTTAAATCTTTGCAGGATTTAGTTGTCGAAAATAAGTGCTTTTTCTTAGTCTAACAAAGAATAGATTATAAAAGGGATTTGTTCGAGATATTGGAAGTTATTTTTTACTTTTGCAAAAAATTAAAATACAAATAATGTTATCAGTTTCAAACCTATCTGTACAATTCGGTAAACGAGTTCTTTTTGATGAAGTGAATACAACGTTCAACAATGGAAATTGTTACGGTATTATTGGCGCCAATGGTGCAGGAAAATCTACATTTTTAAAAATAATATCAGGAAAAATGGAGGCAACTTCGGGCCATGTACATTTAGAGGCTGGAAAACGAATGTCTGTGTTAGAACAAAACCACAACAAACACGATGAAGACACAGTATTAGAAACTGTAATAAAAGGAAACCAACCACTGTTTAAAATAAAGTCTGAAATAGATGCATTATATGCAGATTATACAGATGAAAATGCTGAAAAAATAGGAGAACTTCAAGTACAGTTTGAAGAGATGAACGGTTGGAACGCAGATAGTGATGCTGCTGCTATGCTGTCTAATCTTGGTATTAAAGAAGATTTGCATTACACATTAATGGCAGATTTAGATGGAAAACAAAAAGTACGTGTATTATTAGCACAAGCACTTTTTGGTAATCCAGATGTATTAATAATGGATGAGCCTACCAATGATTTGGATTATGAAACTATTGGCTGGTTAGAGCACTTTTTAGCAAATTATGATAACTGTGTTATAGTTGTCTCTCACGATAGGCACTTTTTAGATGCCGTTTGTACACATATTAGTGATATAGATTTCGGGAAAATTAATCACTTCTCTGGTAACTATACTTTCTGGTACGAGTCTTCTCAATTAGCAGCAAGACAACGTGCACAACAAAACAAAAAAGCAGAAGAGAAGAAAAAGGAATTAGAAGAGTTTATTCGTCGTTTCTCTGCCAATGTTGCAAAAAGTAAACAAGCAACAAGTAGAAAGAAAATGATTGATAAGTTAAATATTGATGATATTAAGCCAACATCACGTCGTTACCCAGCAATTATTTTTGAGCGAGATAGAGAGGCAGGAGATCAAATTTTAAATGTTGAAGGCTTAGGTGCATCTATAGATGGAGAAGTATTATTCAAAAACATTGATTTAAACCTGAATAAAGGAGATAAGGTTGTTTTATTCTCTAGAGATTCTAGGGCAACAACAGCATTTTACCAAATATTAAATGGTAAAGAAAAGGCAGATGCTGGAAAATATGCTTGGGGAGTTACTACAACACAATCATATTTACCATTAGATAACAGCGAATTTTTTAATAACGAATTAACATTAATTGATTGGTTACGCCAGTGGGCAACTACAGAAGAGGAAAGAGAAGAAGTAAACATTCGTGGTTTCCTTGGTAAAATGATTTTTAGTGGAGAAGAAGCCTTTAAAAAATCGTCTGTATTATCCGGAGGAGAAAAGGTACGTTGTATGTTGTCTCGTATGATGATGATGAGAGCAAATGTGTTACAATTAGACGAGCCAACTAACCACTTAGATTTAGAGAGTATTACTGCATTTAATAACTCATTAAAGAATTTTAAAGGAACAGTTTTATTTTCTACACATGATCATGAGTTTGCTCAAACAGTAGCAAATAGAGTAGTAGAGCTAACACCAAATGGGGTTATAGATAGGTTTGCAACATTCGATGATTACATGCAAGATGCTAAAATAAAAGAATTAAGAGAAAAAATGTATACTGTTTAAAAAACAATTACATCTATTTAAATATAAAAAGTCTAGAAATTTTATTTCTAGGCTTTTTTGTTTTTTTAACTGAAACTAATTTAAGTCGTTTCCATTTCAGAACGTACACTTTCTACCACTTCCACCGCTTTGTCTATTTCGTTTTCATGCACAAATATTTCTTGTGTTCCTGGAGAGGCAGAACCAAAACCTGCAAGTCTTCCAGATTCTGATTCGTCTTTAATTATTGGACTAATATCTATGTTTAAAAGACGGTCTTTAATTAATTGAACAATAATAAAATTTCCTGTAAATACTTTTATATAATTTGAGTCTGACATAATACTACTGCGTTTAAAGGTTATACTTAAATATACAAAAATTAGTCGAGATTTGCCAGTTTTTAATACTATTAAAGTTGTTAAACCTGTGTGAAATAAAAATTAAGTTTTAGGATATGTATATAAAACCCCCTACATAATTATAATGAATAGCTTTAATGAGTCTATTTACCTTCTTCATAACACTAATCCTGAGTTTAATGACAAATTTATTAAGACTCTATACTTTTTTTTTGTCTCTTTGTTATAGAATTACTTTTAATATAAAATAGTAATTCTATAATCTTTAAACTAATTTAAAACCCTAATTATTATGAGTACAGATTCAAATTTAGAAGAAAGCAATAATGTAACATTGGGACCTTATATAGAGTCTTTAAATGCTGAAATAGATAAAGATAAAACATTAACTATTTCATTTCAAGCTAGAACAACTGTAGCTAAGAGTGGCCTTTCAATAGAAAAACTAGACGAATATGGTATAAATAGATATATAGGACGACAATTTAAAATTGTAAATTTTTCAAATCACGGAAAAAATACTAATCCTTTGAAGCAATTTAGCTATTCTATTGAAAATGTTAATTTAAAAGGTAAAGATAATATTTGGGTTTGGATTAATGAAAGTGGAGGAGGAAATGCTGGGACAAAAACACCTAGAGGAACTTCTGTGGTTGTGCAACCTACTTCTGGAGAGGAAACTAAATAACAAAAACAAGCAGTAGGTTTTAAACATAAGCAGAGATTAAAAATCTCTGCTTTTTTTATATAACAAATTTAATTACATTGGTAATAAAATTATTATATGTCAATTAAAATTTCATTTGCATTTTTTTTTCTTTGTTTTATATTTCCTCTATTATTTTTTCCTCAACAACCAATAGAAAATAATCCTTTCAAAATAGCTGTAAAACATAAAAGCGAGAGGTTTATTAATAACCCTAATTTTCGCAAAGCACAAACTTTTTTTTTAAACGAAGAGTGGGATTCTACTTTAGTATACACAATGAAAGAATTAAGTGTTAATCCTAAAAGTATTGAACTTAAGGACTATTGTCATTTTTTTAGAGGGTTAAGCTTTAGGCATAAAAAAATATACAAGGAAGCTAAAAAAGAGTTTTTGAATACTTCAAAAACATTTGCATTTTCCACTAATGTAGAAATGTACTTAGGAGAAATGGCATTGGAAGAACAAGAGTATAAAAAGGCACTCGACTATTTTAAAAATACTGAACAGATTGACCTAAGTAAATTATTAGGATTGAAAAAAAATAATATAGATCAAAATATCGGATTATGTTATTTGCTTCTTGAAGAATTCAGTAATGCAGAACCTTATTTAAAAAGGAGTTTGCATTTCCAAGAACAAGAGAAAATACAAGATACGGCAGCTATTATAGGGTCTTATATAAATCTTGCTAATCTATATTATAATCAGTATAAAGACAATTTGGCGATTCCTTATTTTGAAAAAGCTTATCATTTATCAAAAAAAACGAATGACTTTAGTTTAAAAGCTGCGGCAACAGATAACATGGCTGTAGTAGAGGAGAATAGAAAAAAATTCGAACAAGCATTAAAATATAGAAAAGAGCATGAACAATGGAAAGATTCTTTAAATGACCAAAACAAAATTTGGCAAGTTGCCGAGTTCGAAAAGAAGTTTACTGTAAATGAAAAACAAAAAGAAGTTATTGCATTAGAAGCAAAAAACAAAATAGAAAGAGCGGAACGAAACAAGTTTTTATTTGCAGCAGTTTTACTATTGCTCCTTTTAGGAACTGGCTTTTATTTTTATAGAGAGAAAGTAAAAGCCAATAAAATTATAATCTCTCAAAAAGAAGATTTAGATGAATTGAATGCTACTAAAGATAAATTATTCTCTATAGTAAGTCACGACTTACGTTCGTCTGTAAATGCTTTAAAAATGAGTAACTCTCAGTTATCTAGTAGTATAGATTCTAATAATTTAGAAAAAGCAGGTAGCTTAGTACATAAAAACAGTGCTATAGTAAATAGTGCCTATAATTTATTAGATAATTTATTGAATTGGTCATTATTGCAAACCAAGCAGTCTTATTTTAAAATGAAAATGATACCACTGTATGTTATTGTAGACCATGTAGCATACAATTATCTCCCGTTAATGGAGCAGAAAAGCATAACTTTTAAAAACACTATAGAGGATGATATGGTTTTTGTAGACCAAGAATCTTTAAAAATTGTATTACGGAATTTACTAGATAATGCCATTAAGTTTTCTAACCCTAATGGAGGAAATATTACAATATATAGCGAGAATACTAACAACACTTATTGTAATTTAATTATAGAGGATACAGGTATAGGAATGCGTGAAGCTAAACGATTAGAATTACTTGAAGACACCATGTTATTATCTAAAAAAGATCATGAAAACAAAATAGGGACAGGTTTAGGGATGCAGCTTTGTAAATCGATGATTAAAAAAAATAAAGGGCAATTTTTTATAGAAAGCGAATTAGGTAAAGGAACAAAAATGATTGTATCTTTACTTAAAACAAAGCCCCATGCAGAATGTTAATGTCCTTATTATTGAAGACCTCGTAGAAGAAAGTGACGCATTAATACAAGTTCTAGAAACTCATGACTATACAATAGTGGATGTGGCGAGAACATTAAAAGATGCTTTAAAAGTATTCTACGATACTACTAAAACAATAGATATTGTTATTGTCGATATTTTTTTAAATGGTGTCCCAGATGGTATTGCCTTTGCTGAAACAATAGATGTTGTGCCTAATGCTGCAAAACCATTTGTATTTTTAACGAGTTCTACAGATCGTAAAATTTTTGAAAGAGCAAAGCTTACAAAAGCATTTAGCTATTTAGTAAAACCATTTAATGAGCTAGAAATTTTATATGCTATAGACACAGCTATAGAACAATTTTATGAGCAAGATAATGCACTTTTAGGAAGAAATGGAGACACTATAATTACTTCTGAGCATTTGTTTATAAAAAAAGGAAAATCTCTAAAAAAAGTAAAAGTTGAAGATATTATTTATATTGAGGTTGAAGAGCGCTATTGTAATATTATAACAGAGAAAGAAAAGTTTGTTATTTTAATATCGTTAACCAAAATTTTAAAGCTATTAGATGAAACCCTGTTTTACAGAACGCATAGAAATTATATTGTAAATACTAAAAAAATAGAAGAGATAGTACCAACAGATAATCTTATTATTTTAGCAGGGAATCATAATGTAACCCTAAGTGAAAAATATAAAGGGATGATTAAAAAATTACAGACATTAAAATAAAAAGGCGGCCAATAAGGCCGCTTTTTTATTTTAAAATATGTTAGAGTATTATTTAAAATACTTATATAAGCTATTGATACCTAGACCAATTAATATAATAGATAAAACTAACCTAAAATTACCATAAGTAGTTTCTGTAAAATAATGACTATAGAGTCTAAATCCTCCAACTCCTATAAAAAGGAAACCTAGTAGTAAATTAAAAATATTCTTATTTTTTTTTGGAGAATTTTGTTCAGTCATAATTATCTTAATTCTGCGCCTAACTTGTTTTCAAAATTAGACTGCAATTTATTCATTATTTTATCTATAACCTTGTCTGTAAGTGTTTTGTGTTCGTCTTGAAACATAAAGCTTACTGCATAGCTCTTTTTCCCTTTAGGAAGGTTTTTACCTTCGTAAACATCAAACAGGCTTACATTTTTAAGTAGTTGTTTTTCAGTTTGTTTAGCTATTGTATGTATTTGTTCGAATGAAATATTATCGTCTAATAATAAAGCAAAATCACGGCGAACTTCAGGGTATTTTGGTATAGCTGTAAATTTAATTTTATTACGCTTGGCAACTTCAATAATATTATCCCAGTTAAAATCGGCAAATAAAACGTTTTGAGAAATACCAAAATGCTTTAAAATAGAGTTTTTAACAACACCAAAAGACACAATAGGCATTTTACCTTGCTCAAACAACATTCCTTCACTAAAAGCATCATTTTTTGTAGGAGCAGATTTATAACGATTAATTCCTAAACGTTCTAAAAGCGCAATAACAGTTCCTTTTAAATAAAAGAAATCGCTTTTTGAAGCAGTAACACTCCAACTTTCAGCAGTTTTATTTCCTGTAGTAAATAGTGTTAAATGTTTATACTCTTCACGTTTGTTGTTATAATTATGATAAGTTTTACCAAATTCAAATAACTTTAAATCGCTCTGCCTTCTATTTATATTATGTAATATAGATTCTAAACCAGAAAATAATAACGATTGTCTCATTACAGATAAATCATTACTTAAAGGGTTTAACATAGTAATATTATGTTCTTCCTTTAACTGCTCACTTAATTTAATATAATTAGGAGTAGTTAACGAATTAGATAGAATCTCGTAGAACCCTTGAGATGCTAATTGATTACCTACTATATTTTGTAGTTTATGATCTTCAAATTTTGAAGAATTAGAAATAGATGCATTTAACTTAGTTGTTGTTTCAATGTTATTATAACCATAAACACGAAGTATTTCTTCAATAACATCTGCTTCACGCTGTACATCATTTCTATAGGCAGGAACAGTAAGTCCCAATCCAGCTTCTGTTACATTATTAACCTTAATTTCTAAAGAAGAAAGAATGCTTTTTATTGTTTCTCTAGGGATTTCTTGTCCAATTAACCTTGTAACATTATCAAAACTAATACGTACCTGGAAATCTTCTATTTTATTAGAATAGTCATCAGAAATATCACTAGTAATTTCTCCACCTGCAATATCTTGTATTAATAAGGCAGCACGTTTTATGGCGTATTCAGTAATATTAGGATCTATACCTCTTTCAAACCTAAAAGAAGCATCCGTATTTAAGGCGTGACGTTTTGCAGTTTTCCTAACACTAACAGGGTTGAAGTAAGCACTTTCTAAAAAGATATTAGTAGTTTGTTCTGAGACACCAGAATCTAAACCACCAAAAACACCTGCAATACATAAAGGTTTTTCAATATCACAAATCATTAAATCATCTTCATGTAATTCTCGCTCAACACCATCTAATGTTGTAAACTTAGTTCCAGCTTCTACAGTTTTTACTTCAATTTTATTACCTGCAATTTTATTAGCATCAAAAGCATGTAATGGTTGCCCTAATTCATGTAATACATAATTAGTAATGTCCACAATATTATTTATAGGTGCTAAACCAATAGCTTTAAGTCTATGTTGTATCCATGCTGGAGATTCTCCAACTTTTACGCCCGATATTGTAACACCGCAGTAACGAGGCGCTAATTCTTTATTTAATACTTCAACATCTACTTTTAAAGTTCTATTTTCAACATGAAAAGCACTAACAGAAGGTGTAATTAATTCTAAAGTAATATCTTTTTGTTGCAATCCAGCTTTTAGATCTCTAGCAGTACCAAAATGACTCATAGCATCAGCTCGGTTTGGCGTTAAACCTATTTCGAATACTTGATCGTTTTCAATATCAAATAAATCTGAAGCTGGTGTCCCTATTTTAGTATCATTAGCTAATACCATAATACCATCATGAGATTTACCTAAGCCTAATTCATCTTCAGCGCATATCATACCATGACTTTCTTCTCCACGAATTTTTCCTTTCTTTATAGTCCAAGCTTCCCCTTCTTCTGTATATAAAGTAGTTCCAATAGTAGCAACAGGTACTTTTTGTCCAGCTGCAACATTAGGAGCACCACAAACAATCTGTACAGGTGCATCTCCACCTATATTTACAGTAGTAACTTTTAAACGATCTGCATTTGGATGTTGAATACAAGTTAATACCTCACCAACGACTACACCGTCTAAACCTCCTTTTACACTCTGGTAAGTTTCTAATCCTTCTACTTCTAGTCCTAAGTCTGTAAGTAATTCACTTGTCTGTTCTGGAGACCAATCTGTTTTAATAAATTGCTTTAACCAGTTATATGAAATTTTCATCGATAGATGTTTAATTGTTTTAATTTAAAATAATGCTATCTAAAACTAGATTAATTAGGGAGCATTTTAAGAGAGCAAATATAAGAATAGTTAAGAGTTCTGGAAATTGAAAAAAGTGTTTTGTTTTAAAAATACTTATTAACAGTTTAATAATTTGTAATTAACCAAATAATAAAGAGTTACAGAGTATTTGTTATTATTTTCGAATGAACATTCGAAAATAATAGGAATTTTACCTTAATACAGATTAAATTGCCTCATTATTAAATAGAAACAACCAAAAAACACACAATTAAAATGAAACAAAAATTATTAATCCTACTGTTATTGATTTCATCAATAGCATTCTCTCAAATCCCTACGTATTATAATGGAGTCGATGTTACACAAAACGGAAATGCTTTAAAAGATGACTTAGCTACTAAAATAATTAGTACGCATACTACTTTTTTAAGCTATACTCCAGGCGTGTGGAATGCATTAGAAAATGCAGATCAAGACCCCAATATTACAAATAGCGTATTACTACTATACGGTTATAATGATAATGATGGAGAAGCAAAAACAGATAGAACTAGAGGTAAGTCAACTAGAGGAAGTGGAATAGGGCTATGGAATAGAGAACATGCTTATCCTAAATCTTTAGGAACTCCAAATTTAGGAACTTCTGGCCCAGGTAGTGATGCACATCATTTACGTGCTTGTGATGGGCAAATGAATTCTACTAGAAATAATAGAAAATATGCAAGCGGAAGTGGAAATGCGGCCATTACAGCCCAAGGCTATTTTTACCCAGGCGATGAATGGAAAGGAGATGTAGCACGTATGATGTTATTTATGTATCTACGATATGGAGATCGCTGCTTACCTAAAAATGTTGGAGTAGGAAATGCTTTATCTGTAGATAATAACATGATAGATTTATTTTTACAGTGGAATGCTGATGATCCAGTTAATGCATTTGAAGATAATAGAAATAATGTTATTGCAGGAATTCAAGGAAACAGAAACCCATTTATAGATAACCCAGCATTTGCTACAAAAATATGGGGAGGACCTCAAGCAGAAGATCGTTTTGGTACAGGAACTGGCTCAGGAGGTGGGAATCCGGACCCAATAGAAGATCTATTTATATCAGAATATGTAGAAGGGTCATCTAATAATAAAGCTATAGAAATTGCTAACTTTACAGGAAGTACAGTAAACCTATCAACTTATGCAATAAAAAAGCAAACTAATGGTGCTGGAAGTTGGAGTTCTGGTTTTAACTTAAGTAGTTCTCTAAATAATGAAAATGTATACGTAGTAGCAAATAGTAGTGCATCTTCTTCAGTAACATCAAAAGCAAATATAACAACAGGTAACGCTGCATTAACATTTAATGGAAATGATGCAGTAGGTTTGTTTAAAAACGGAGTGTTAATAGATATCGTTGGAACTTTTAATGGTGGGAGTTCTAATTTTGCTAAAGATAAAACCTTAAGAAGGAAAGCATCTGTTTCTAGCCCTAATACAACATACACCATAGATGAATGGACAACATTAGCACAAAATACATTTACAGATCTAGGAACTCATAGTGTAAGTGGAGGGGCGACACCAAACCCAACGCCAGCACCAACAAATTACTGTAGCTCTAAAGGAAACAATTCTAGTTTCGAATATATAGACTTTGTAGGTATTGGAGGGATTTCTAATACAACAGCTTCAAATGAAGGATATGCAGATTTTACTAACCAGACAGGAAATATATCTTATGGATCTAATACTATTGTTTTAAGTGTTGGTTTTACTAGTACAACTTACACAGAGTATTGGAAAGTTTGGATAGATTTTAATAAAAATGGAACGTTTGAAACCTCTGAAGAAGTTGTTACTGGATCTACTTCTAGTTCTGGTAATTTATCCTATAATTTTAATGTACCTAGTTCTGCATTAGCTGGACAAACAAGAATGCGTGTTTCAATGAAATGGGATGCTACGCAGACTGCTTGCGAAACATTTTCTTATGGAGAAGTAGAAGATTACATAGTTAATATTGGTAGTAGCTCAAAAATAGCATTAAATACTATAGATGTAGATGGAGAATTAACAGAATCTAATAAAGTTTATGAAGCTAAGATATATAATACGCTTTTTGGGTTAAATGTAACGATGAAAGACAATAGGTTTATAGAATATATTATATATAACTTGGCAGGGGTAGAAATTGATAAAGGGACATTTACGCGTAAATTAAATGTAAAATCATTAAAATCAGGAATTTACATTTTTAGTTTAAATGATGGTCAGCGTATTATTCAGAAAAAAGTAGTTAAAAAATAAAACAGAAGAACATATATGAAAAGCTCAACTTTATAGTTGGGCTTTTTTATTTGTAAATAAATTGTTGTTATTTCGACGTTAATAAAAAAATAGATTTATGTATAGAATAATGTCATTAGTTTTACTGACAGTTTTAATGTCTTGTAAAACAGAAAAGAAAACCGAAAATAAATTAGAAAAGCTTTCAAAAGGACATTACAGAGCAGAATTAAAAGTAAGCGAAACAGAAGTCTTACCATTTACTTTTAAAGTTAATGAAGCTAATCAATTAGATGTTTTTAATGCAGAAGAAGTAATAGAAGTAGATGAGGTAAGATATAAAAATGATTCTGTTTATATAAAAATGCCAGTTTTTGAAGGTTATTTATCTGCTAAAATTGAGAATGAAAAACTTACAGGTAGTTTTGTAAAGGCAGGTTTAAATAGAATAGTACCATTTTCTGCTGAAAAAAAAGAAGGAAGATTTGATATTAGTAAAAAACAAGAAGCAAATGTTACAGGTAATTGGGAAACTGTTTTTAGTCCAAACACTAAAGATAGATATATTGCTAAAGGTATTTTTAAACAAAATGGAAATAAAGTAACTGGTACTTTTAGAACAGAAACGGGAGATTATCGTTACTTAGAAGGTATAATGAATGGAAATGAAATGAAACTTTCTACTTTCGACGGAGCTCATGCATTTTTATTTACAGCTAAGGTAACAGACTCTACATTAAATGGAATGTTTTATTCAGGAAATCACTGGAAAGAGCCATTTACTGCAAAACGTAATGAAACATACGAATTACCAAACTCTAATAATTTAACTTACTTAAATGAAGGTTATGATAGTTTAGCTTTTACATTTCCAGATGTAAATGGAAAAGAAATATCGCTTACAGACAAGCGTTTTAAAGATAAAGTTGTACTTGTACAAATTATGGGAACATGGTGTCCAAACTGTTTGGATGAAAGTAAATATTACTCTAAATACTATAAAGCTAATAAATCTAAAGGGCTTGAAATAGTCGCATTAGCTTTTGAATATGCAAAAACCGAAGAAAAAGCATTTTCTAATATAAAACGTTTGTCAGATAGAATACATATAGAATATCCAGTGTTACTGGCACAAACCGGAACCACAAGTAAAACTAAAGCACAAGAAAAATTACCAATGCTAAATCATGTATTGAGTTATCCAACGACTGTGTTTTTAGATAAAAAAGGTAAAGTTCGAAAAATACATACAGGTTTTAATGGACCAGCAACTGGAGAAAAATTTACCGAATTTAAAGAAGAATTTGAAGGTTTTGTAGAACAGCTTTTAAACGAATAAAAAGTATTAATTAAATATTTCTGAAATTAATCACGAAAGAAAAAAAATGCATGCTAAGAGTTTAATTTCGAAGGTAACATGCGAAACACAGCATAGAGAGATTTTTTGTCAGACAAACAATAATACGAAACTATAACATCTACAATTTCAGAGATTAATATGTCTATGAAAAGATGCAAAGTAGCAAAATACAATCTAGAATTGAAGATGCTAAGTTTTTTATAAACTATTTCAATTAGGTAGTCTTCAACATATAGAAAACACTATAGATTCTTGAGAACAAACTAATATTTTAAAAAGTACTATAAATGGAAAGTTTTGTTTGTTGTATGGAATAAGTATCAAAATGCAGAAATGGGGAATGTTCTATTTACTATAGTTCTTCAAAAAATAGATTCGTTAGTTGGAAGAGTATTAAAGGCAGTTTTAAACTCAGGTAAAGTAAAAAAAAGGCAAGAAGTTGTTATTAAGTTAGATAATTACCCATATGCAGAATGGGGAAGTATTAAAGGTGAAATAGTAATATTTCTGAAGTTCCTAAGCAAGATGAAGAAGTATACTCCATTCAAGTTTTAATTGAAGGATTAGAAACATCCTTTGGAAAAAAACTTGAATTTAAGCAAGAAATGAGAGGAAGTGCTGAAATTATTACAGAAGAGTTTACTCTAATAGAAAGAGTATTTTATCAATTTAGAGAGCTCTTTAGATAATAATATTTTATATAAAGCCCATTTCTTTTGCTTTTGTAATTAGTTCTTTATCGTTATTTACACTTTTTACATCAAAAGTTCGTTTTAAATTACGTTTTCTTTTTTCTATACCAGCTAGAGATAACGGAAGTATGTTAGGTAAATCTTTCATTTTTGTATTAATAGATAATTCGTAAAGGAGTTTTCTATCTATATTATCTAATAGTAAATTATTCGATACTTCTTTTCTTATTTGAGAGGAAACGGTTTTGCTATAATATGTAGAACCATTAAGCACATTTTTTACAGCAGTTTCTAGTTCGTTATGGCCAATATCACTTTTAATTAAAAATCCATCAGGGTTAATATTTTTTAGAATACTGTGAATTCTGTAATTATTACCATAAGCTGTAGAAATAATAATTTTAGAGTTAGGGAGTAAAGAATTAATTTTTAAACCTAAATCTTCTCCAGAAAGTATTTTACCATCTTTAGAAGATGGTAAACTTATATCTAGAAATATAAGATTAATTGGCTTAGAGAATTTATGAGAATTTCTAATTATTGAATAGGCATCATCACAGTTATGAGCGACATTTATTTCAAAATTAGTATTATTACTTTGATCGTTTATTAAATGTAAAACATTTTTATAAACTTCAGTAATCATAGGGTGGTCATCGACTATTAGTACTGAATATTTTTGATTTTTCATTTTTTACTAAAGAAAGTTTCTTTTTTACATGTTTATAATCTCATCTAAAAAGAATTGATTTAGTAGGGTTTCAATTTATTTAATAAGAATTAAACTTTTTAATTATTAATTAAGCGGCATTACATAAAGTATTAATAAAGTATATACGATTAAAACATATAGATTGGATTATTCAATAATATTATTTTATTAAAATACGAGTGTAATTTCTGTGCTATTAATTTCATTAAAGGTAAAAAGCAAATATAAAATTTCAAAGATTACTTATGTGAATTAAAAGTTAAAAAACATATAAACACTGTTGTTATGCTCTTTTTGGTATATGAAATTACTTAAATGATAGTTGAAATTTTATAATTTTTTTAATATAGAGTATTGATTACTAGAGAAGATATATCAAATAGTAAATAAATCTAGTTAGTTTCCTGAAATAAATAGTAGCTTTTTAGAAACTTTTTTCCTACATTAGAACTCTAATATGCTATTATTAACCAAAATATTAATCATTAATTTAAGAACAATCAAAAGTACCTATAGTATTTTCTTGCGTTTATTTTAATGTGTTAATATTTATTAAAACCCCCAATTAAATTATGTCAAGAGTTATTAAGCCAAGTGGAGTTAAAACATCAGAGGAAGCAAAAAAATTAGACCAAGCTTTCGATGGAAGACATGCTGTAATGAGTAAATGTATTGATAAACAAGATAATCGTTCATCATGGTGGTCTATTGAAGATTTAGAAAACTACATTGCCTATGCTAAAGAGCAAGCAGCGAAATTAAATTATCAATTAACAGGTATTCGTGCCTATGAAGGTGCTGAAGAGGATATGGGTTACACCACTATTTTTTTAGCTCCTACAGGTTATTCTAAAACAGGAAGAGCAGCCGGAAATGGAGACATTCCAGGTGGAGATGTTTTAAATGCAGGAGGTAATGGAAATCCTCCTAGTGCAAATTATCCTCAGTAAATTTTGTGGAAGAATTATTAAGTAAAAATTATTATTTAATAACACATTGTGTTGAAATTTTGGCAGCTGTAACTGGTTTAATATTTTATAAAAAATATAAGAGTACAGCTGCCAAATATTTTGTGTATTTTCTTATTTACACTGTTTTTTGTGAATTAATTGGTAGGTACACAAATTTTATTAATGATGATGGTTTTTTTAGTTTTTTAAAGGGAACTATTTTTGAAAAAAATCATTGGTTATTCAATATCACTTGGTTTACTGGGGCTATTGTTTTTTATACATTTTATTATAGCAAGAATTTAAAGTTAAAACGAGATAAAGCTATTGTAAAATACATAGGAATTATTTTTTTTATTTTTTCTATTTTATATATATCATATCATCATAAAGAATTTTTTGTAGTATCTTTTCCTGTTATTAACGTTATAGGTGCTATTGTTATAGTTGTATGTACTGTATTATATTTTACTCAAATATTAAGAAGTGAAAAAATACTTACTTTTTATAAATCTTTAAATTTTTATATAAGTTCAACGATTTTAATATGGTGGTTAATAACAACTCCTTTGGTTTTCTATGATATTTATTTTGGGTTAAGAGATTCTAGTTTTGTTATTTTAAAATGGAAAATTTATTTACTATCTAATATATTTATGTATTCAATGTTCACATTTGCTTTAATTTTTTCAAATCCTGAAAATGATTAGTTTTTATATAATACAAAATCTTAAAAAACCAATATCATCAGAATCTGAGCGATATATGCTGGTATATATGTTAGGAGTACTAATTCTTTTATGTACTCTAGTAATCCTATTTTTTATAGTCTTTCAAAAAAGGAAAAATAAACTTCTTTTAGATAGAATAGCACAGCAACAGGCATTTGAAGAAGAACTATCTAAAACACAATTAGAAATACAAGAGCAAACACTAAAGAATATTGGTCAAGAGTTACATGATAATGTTGGACAAATTTTATCTGTGGCTAATATGAATCTTAGTATTTTAAGCATGCAAATTTCTGAAGATATAAAAGAATCTTTTGTAGAAACTAAAGACGCTGTAAAAGAAAGTTTAAGTGAATTAAGAGCGCTTTCTAAATCATTAAATAGTGATGTGATTGTAAATAAAGGTTTGCAAAAATCTGTAGAGAATGAAGTAAGACGTTTAAACAAGTTGAAACTACTAAAAACGACATTAGATATTAAAGGTAATCCAGAAAATTATACAGAGAGTAAGAATAGTATAATTTTATTTAGAATTATTCAAGAGTTTATTTCTAATACAGTTAAATATTCTAAAGCAACTTTACTGGTAATAATACTAGATTATAAAACAGATAAACTTAAAATTAGAGTTTTAGATAATGGTAAAGGGTTTAATATAAATGATATTGAAAAAGGAGCAGGGTTACTTAATATGAAAAATAGAGCTACATTAATAAATGCAGATTATAATTTAAGTTCTATTCCTGGCGAAGGTGTTACTTTGGATTTAAGTTATAATTATAAATAGGAAATAATTAGTAATATTAAGATAGCCACTTAAATAACATTTTAAGTATTTTTAATTTACCTTTATAAGGTGCATACCTAAAAGGTAAATCTAGCCAATTAGCTTTACTAACTACGCCTTTTTTATGAGAAAATGTATCAAACGATAATTTACCATGATAGGCTCCAATACCGCTATTTCCAACACCTCCAAAAGGTAACTTATGGTTTACAAAATGAACAACTGTATCATTTATAGCACCACCTCCAAAAGAAAACCTATTAATAAGTTCTTTAGCTTTACGTTTATTATTACTAAAAACATATAATGATAATGGTTTATCATAATTAAAAATAATGGAATCAATTGAAGAAATACCTTCATAAGAAATTACAGGTAATATTGGCCCAAAAATTTCATCTTTCATAACTTCACTATCTAGATTTGGTTCATCTATTATTGTAGGAGAGATATATAAAGAATCTGCATTAGTATCTCCACCAATAATACATGTTTCATTTACTAACATTTTTTCTAAACGATTAAAATTCTGTTCGTTTATAATTCTAGCAAAATCAGTTGATTCTTTTGGTGTTTTTGAGTAGGCTAACTCAATCTCTTTTTCTAAAGCATTATAAAATTGTTGCTTTACAGATTTATGAATTAAAATATAATCTGGAGCAATACAAGTTTGTCCTGCATTTATAAACTTTCCCCAAACAATTCGTTTAGCACTTAATTTTATATTTGCGGTTTCGTCTATAATACAAGGATTTTTACCTCCCAATTCTAAAGTTACAGGTGTTAAATGTACAGCAGCTGCTTTTGCTACTATTTTGCCTACAAAAACACTTCCAGTAAAGAAAATATAACCCCAACGTTGAGCTAACAATTCTGTAGAGGTATTTACTCCACCTTTAATAACACTAACATGATTAGGTTTAAAAATAGTTGATATAATATTCTCTACAATATCAGAAGTATTAGGAGTTAATTCGCTAGGTTTTAAAACAACAGTATTACCAGCTGCTATTGCAGCAATTAAAGGAGTTAAAGCTAATTGATATGGATAATTCCATGGTGAAATAATAAGTGTATTACCATAAGGTTCAGAATATATTCTATCAGACGAAGGAAAATTTAAAAGAGAGGGCATTACACGTTTAGGTTCAGCCCATTTTGTAAGTTTTTTTATTGTTAAATCTAATTCAGAAATTACTACAGCTATTTCTGTAGCATAAGATTCAAAAACAGGTTTTCTAAAATCTTTATTTAGTGCTGAGCTTATTTCATCTTCTCGTTTAATAAGTTCTATTTTTAAGCGTTTAAGGATTGTTTTCCTAAAACTAATAGATTTAGTTTCTCCAGTTTTAAAATAGTCTCTTTGAGATTGCAATAATTCAGATATCATAAAAATATTTATAAACTATAAAGTTATAAAAGTTATATTCAATAACGAAAAGAATATGCCATTGTTAACTACAGGCATCCCATAAAGCATCTTTAGGAAGAGGCGCAGTCAAGTTTAATTCTTTTTTTGAAACAGGATGGGTAAAATGGATATGTCTAGCATGTAAATGAATGCTAGCATCTTTATTACTACGGTCAAACCCATATTTAAGATCACCTTTTATAGGGCTTCCAATACTGGATAATTGACAACGTATTTGATGGTGCCTACCAGTTTCTAAATTAATCTCTAATAAAGAATAGTTGTTAAGCGATTTTAATATTTTATAATGTAAAATAGCTTTTTTACTATCCTTAACTTCTTTGTTATATGGTGTAGATTTATTGTTTTTAGGATTTTTTCTAAGCCAATGTGTTAGAGTATCAGCTTGTTTATTTGGTTTGTTTTTAACCAAAGCCCAATAGGTTTTAGAAATGTCTTTAGAAACAAATAGCTTATTTAAACGAGGAAGAGCTTTACTGGTTTTAGCAAAAATAACTATGCCCGTTGTAGGTCTATCTAACCTATGAACAGTACCTAAATAGACATTACCAGGTTTATTATATTTTTCGGCAATAAATTCTTTAACGATATCGCTAAGAGGTTTATCTCCTGTTTTATCACCTTGAACAATATCACCAGCTCGTTTATTAACAACTATAATATGGTTATCCTCATAGATAACTTGAAGATTTGATTTGTTAGATACTATTTTTGACATTATAGATATAGTTCAAAGCAATTAATATTGCTCTTTTTCACTAGGGAAACTTCCATTTTTCACATCTTCTGCATATTGACTAAAAGCATTAGTCATATCTTCATATAAGTTCATATAACGACGTAAAAAACGAGGATTGAATTCGTGTGTCATTCCTACCATATCATGAGTTACTAGTACTTGACCATCTACTCCAGATCCAGCTCCGATACCAATTACAGGTATAGAAACACTGGCAGCTACTTCTTGAGCTAATTTAGCTGGTATTTTTTCTAAAACAAGAGCAAAACAACCTGCTTTTTCTAACATTAAAGCATCTTCTTTTAATTTAATAGCTTCTTGTTCTTCTTTGGCGCGAACGGTATATGTACCAAACTTATATATAGATTGAGGTGTTAAGCCTAAATGCCCCATAACCGGTATTCCTGCATGTAAAATACGTTTTATAGAATCCTTAACCTCTTTTCCTCCTTCCATTTTTACAGCATGTCCACCAGATTCTTTCATTATTCTAATAGCAGAACGTAATGCTTCTTTTGGGTCACTTTGGTAACTACCAAAAGGTAAATCTACAACAACTAGAGCACGATCTATAGCGCGAATTACCGAAGAGGCATGATATATCATTTGGTCTAAAGTAATAGGAAGTGTTGTTTCGTGCCCTGCCATTACATTACTTGCAGAATCACCAACAAGAATAACATCTATTCCCGCTCCATCAACAATTTTAGCCATTGTATAATCATATGCAGTTAACATAGATATTTTTTCACCATTAGCCTTCATATCTACTAGAGATTTAACAGTGACTCTTTTGTATTGTTTTTTTGCTACAGACATTTATAATAATTTAATATAGATTGTAAAAATACTAAATTAAGTAGATACTGTTAAACTTTTCTTTAATACTAAAGTGCTTTTCTAGATATATTTTACATTCGTAAAAAATCAACAATCATGGTACGTATAATTACAATTTTAGTGATACTTATTGCAAATACTTTAACAGCTCAAGTACAGGTAGATGATAAGGTAGCAGTTAAGCAAACAATAGAAACTTTTTTTGAAGGGTTTCATAAAGGAGATACTACGTTCATGAAATCTGTAATGGTAGATAAATTTACAACACAAACTGCTTATAAAAGTAAAACAGGTAAAGATATTTTTGTTACAGATAATTCTACAAAATTAATTGAAGCCATAGGAAAGAGATAGCAAATCAAAAATGGGGTGAACGCTTATTAGATTTTAAAATAAAAGTAGATGGTAATATGGCAAATGTCTGGATGCCTTACGAGTTCTGGTTTAATGGTAACTTTTCGCATTGCGGTGTGAATTTTTTTAAATTATTCAATGACAATGGTACTTGGAAGATTATTTATTTAATAGATACTAGACGTGAAAAAGGTTGTGAATGATGATTAAAAAAATACAAAAAACAAAACCAGAAGCTAATAACTTCTGGTTTTGTTTTTTATAGATGTTAGTATAATTAACAATCTGCCATATTTACACGAACAGCTAAACCACCTTCACTGGTTTCTTTATATTTAGTATTCATATCTTTTGCAGTTTCCCACATAGTATCTACTACTTTATCTAGAGGTACTTTTACATTATTAGGGTCTGTTTCTAGAGCCAACTCGGCAGCATTAATGGCTTTTATTGCTCCCATAGAGTTTCTTTCTATACACGGGATTTGAACTAAGCCACCAATAGGATCGCATGTAAGACCAAGGTGATGCTCCATTGCTATTTCTGAAGCTATTAAAACTTGTTCAGGGGTTCCACCTAATAACTCACACAAAGCTCCAGCTGCCATTGCGGATGATACGCCTATTTCTGCTTGGCATCCTCCCATTGCAGCACTAATAGTAGCTCCTTTTTTAAAGATACTTCCTATTTCTCCTGCAACTAATAAAAACTGTTTAATGTGTTTAAAATCTGCATTATGATTTTCTATAACCATATAATACATTAAAACAGCAGGAATTACACCTGCGCTACCATTAGTTGGTGCAGTTACTACACGACCTAAAGCTGCATTTACTTCATTTACACTAAGGGCAAAGCAACTTACCCATTTTAATATTTGACGAAACTTAACTTCACTTTGCCTTATACTTTGTAACCAATCTTGAGCAGTAACATAAGGCACTTCTACATTTAATCCTTTATGCATATCAAAAGCACGACGACGTACGTTTAGCCCTCCAGGTAATGTTCCTTCTGTATGACATCCAGTAAACATACAATCTAACATCGTTTTCCAAACTCTTTCTAGCTCATAATCGATAACGTCATTGTCGCGAAGAGAACGTTCGTTTTCTAAAACAATTTCGGAAACAGATTTGTTTTCCACTTTACAAAATGAGATTAAGTCAGAAGCTTTGTCTATTGGATAAGGAAATTCGCTTTTAAGATTTTTATTTTCTGTATTTACAGCTTGTTCTTCTTTTATAACAAACCCACCACCAATAGAATAAAATGTAGATTGATGAATTTGAGATTCTGCATAAGCAGTAAAAACTAAACCGTTAGAATGAAAAGGAAGAAAATTGCGATTAAAAACGATATCCTTTTCAATATCAAAATCAATAATTTTCTCATTATTTAATACAAGTTTTTTTGTATTCTGTATTGAAGCTATTATAATATCTATAGTATCAGTAGGTATTTTTTCTGGATCACTTCCGCTTAAGCCTAGCATTACAGCTAAATCTGTAGCATGGCCTTTTCCTGTTAAGGATAATGAACCATATAAATCTACTTTAATCCTTTTTATATTATTAAAACAGTTTTCTTTTTTTAGTTCTTCTAGCCAACGCTCCGCAGCTCTCCATGGACCTAAAGTATGTGAGCTAGATGGACCAACTCCAATTTTTAGCATATCGAAAACCGAAATACACTCCATTATTTATTTAATTAATTAATTAGAAAAACAAATATATACTATTGTATTATATAGTTTAATAGAAAACTCAAGTAATTTATTGTTTTAAAATGAAGAGATAAAGTAGACTAAATTTCATAAAAATAAATTTAATTCCCTCTTTTCTTTGGGACAAAACCTTATTTTTTAGGTATATAAATTCAAACATTGTAGAGTTACTTATAAGTAAATATAATTATGAAATAATTATATTGCGAAAAGTCTTTTTGTTATAATGTTGAAAAAAATATTCGTTTTAAGCTTAATATTTAGTTGCTCATTTTGTTTTTCGCAAGCAAACGAATTTGAAACTAAATTTTTGAGCGCAACATTGAAACAAAAATTGGAGTTATATGATTCTGTTCCAGATTCATTAAAAAAAAATAATTCATCTTTCTTAAAGAGGGAATTAAAAGCACTAAATAATCTTCAAATTACTCACTCAGATAAGGCGAAAATAGCCATAATACTCGCTGATATTAATAGGAATCAAGGTAAATACATAGAAAGTGCAAATATTTTAAGAACTCTATTAGAAGAAGGGAATGTACCTTTAGCTGATAGTATTGATGTATTAGATAATTTAAATAAAACCTATTATTCGTTAGGATTGTATTCTGAAATTTTTGAAATAAACACTAAAATAAATAATCTAATAGATAAAGGAGCATACTACCCTTTATGGACTTATAATGTTAATAGTAAGCTTTATCAACAATTAAATCAGTACGAGAAAGCTGCAAAAGCTTTAAAAATTGAAATTAAAAAATTGGATAAAAATGAAAGAAGGGACTCTTTAATTATACCATCTGCATATAACGATTTGGGATATTACTATTTTAAGGCAGTAAAAATTGATACGGCGTTATTTTATTTTAATAAATCTTTAAAAGTAGCTTCAAAATCATTATCAAATGACCCAGTAAATAAAAATAGAATTGTTGGTTTAGTGCATGGTAATATTGCTGAAATTTTTATAATTAAAAAAGAATATAAAAAGGCAATACCGCTATTGGAGGAAGAAATTAAGTATAGTTTAGAATATAATCAAAATAAAAATAATTTAGTAAAAGCATACTGTTTATTAGCACAAGCATATATTAATACTTCTACTACAGATAAAGCAATTAGAGATATATTTAAAGCGATAGAAAAAGAGCTGCAAGTAAGCCCGAATGGTAAAAATAGAATTGAGTTTTATAAGCAAAAATCAGCATTTTACAAGAAGCATAAGCAAATGGATTCTGCCAACTTTTGGTTGAATGAAACGTTTAAAACACATAATAAGATTGAAGAGTTTAATAGACTTAAAACTATAAAAACAAATGAGCTAATTGTAGAAATTAATAAAAAGAATAAAGAAATTGAAACTTTTAAAATAGAGGTTAAAAACAATGAGTTATTACAGAAAAATAAACAACAAAAAAGACTTTTTGTGTTTTTATTTATACTAACAATATTATTGTTAATTAGTACATATGGTGTTTATAGAATTAAAAAAGATAAAAAAACTCTTTTAAGTAAGAATACAGAAATTAAGAATAAAAATAAAGAAATAGAACAGGCTCTAATTGAAAAAGAGACGTTGTTAAAAGAAGTACACCATAGAGTGAAAAATAATTTACAGATAATATCTGGCTTATTAGAATTGCAGAATATAAATGTAGATGACCAAGAAATAAAAATAGCTTTAGAAGAAGGCAAAAATAGAATTCAATCGGTTGCACTAATACACAAAATGATGTACCAATCAGATACGATTAGTAAAATTCAAATGAAAGACTATCTTGAAGAGTTAATAACTATGCTGAAAGTTTCTTATGAAAACCCAAATAAACCTATTGACATTATTGTAGATGTAGAGAAAATAAGTGTTGATATAGCCTTAGCTGTACCAGTAAGCTTAGTTATTAATGAAGCTATTTGTAATGTTTATAAACATGCCTTTATAGATGAAATTGAAAAAAGGGTTGAAATTATATTAAAAAAAGAAAGTGATAATAATGGATTTATATTAGAAATAAAAGATAATGGTATAGGACTACCAGAAAACTATAGTTTAGAAAAATCTAAAACCATTGGTTTTGATTTAATTAAAGGGTTAACTAGACAATTAAAAGGGAATTTAGAGGTAGAGAGTAAAAATGGGTTAACTATTCAAATTCAATTTAAGTGAGCAAAGAAGTAAAAGTATTAGTAGTAGAAGATGAATATATTACAGCTAAATTAATTGCCGAATATTTAGAAAAAAATAATTACTCAATTGTAGGAATTGCAGTTTCTATAGAGGAAGCTTTACAATATTTAAAAGAAGAAGTCCATTTAATAATATTGGATATTAATTTAAATGAAGAAAGAGATGGAATATGGTTAGCCAACCATATAAATATTAATCACAATATTCCTTTTGTGTTCTTAACAGCATATTCTGATAAAATGACCATTTCTAAAGCTATTGAAACAGACCCTTATAACTATTTAATAAAACCATTTCAAAAACCAGAGTTGTTTTCTACCATTGAATTAGCTATTCATAAGCATGAAAAGAAAGCAAAAGCAAATCGAAAAGGAAATTTATTATTAAAGAATGTAGATAAATTTGATCAAGTTAGCATTGAGTCAATATTATTTATAGAATCTAAAAAAAATTATTTGTTCATATACACTGAGAACAAAGAATATAAATATAGAGCTACAATTAAAGAATTCATAAATCAATTAACAGATTCATTTGCACAAGTGCATAGAGGGTTTATTGTTAACATACATTTCATAGAATCTATAGACAAAAAGAAGGGCTTTTTATATATTAAAAATTATACAATACCTATTTCTAATTCTTTCAAAAGGAGTCTGTTAGATAAAATTAGATTGCTTAAATATCCCTGAATTAGACTACTATATCCCATAAATAGTATTTTTAAAGTATAAGAAACCATATTTGTGTTCATATTAAACCTCCCATACAGATATGAAAAATACTTGCCTACTGTTAATAAAAACAGTTTTTTTATTTAATTCTTTTGTTTTATTTTCTCAAGTTGGTATTGGAACCACAAGTCCTGATGCTAGTTCAGCATTAGAAATAGAATCTACAACTTCAGGATTATTAATACCAAGGTTAACGCAAGTACAGCGAGATACAATTGCAACACCAGCTACTGGTTTATTAATTTTTCAAACAGATAACACATCAGGATTCTATTATTATGATGGCTCAGTATGGCAACCTTTTGGAGGAGGTGCTGCAGATAGCGATTGGACTGTTAGCGGAAATAATATGTATAATAATAATACTGATTATGTTGGAGTAGGGACTACAAACCCTACTACTAAATTACATATAGAAAACACAAGTTCAGCGACAACAATTTTAAATCAAGATTTTGAAACAGTATTAACACCACTAACAACAAGTGGAGATGCGAATTGGTTTATACAAACAACAAGTGTAAATGCAGGGACTCAAGCTGCAGAATCTGGTAATATAGCAGATAGTCAAGAGTCTATATTGGAGTATTCTGCAACAGTACCAGTAACAGGAGCAACGCTTAGTTTTTATTATGAAGTAAGTTCTGAATCTAACTACGATTTTTTAGAGTTTTCTATAGGTGGAACAGTTATAGATTCATGGTCTGGTACAATTCCTTGGACCAATTATACATATAACTTTACTGGATCAGGAACACATACAATACGTTGGAGATACTTTAAAGATTCTTCGGCAGATGGAGGGAGCGATTTAGCTAGAGTAGATGATATTACTTTAACTTCTAGCGGTGATGCTGCAATACGAATAGTAGATGGTAATCAATCTCTAGGAAAAGTATTAACTAGCGATGCTAATGGAAATGGAAGATGGACTACATTAACAAGTAATGAGATTTCCGATATCCCAAATATAGCAACAATAGATACGATGGAAATTCCTATATGCGATTCTAATTCGGTAGGTTCAACAGGAACCTTTAATACAACTATAAAAGGGGTTGCGACTACTGTTACTTGGGAAATTCTTCAACAACAAACTACAGCTGGACAAATAGCGACAATAAGTGGTCAAGATGTACTAGTGGCACCATTTTTACCAGAGAGATTACAAGTAAGATATGATTTTTCGCCTAATTTACCATTTAATCCAAATGGAATAATTTTTTCAGCAAATAATACAAGTACCCATCCAGATACGTTTAGTTTAAATTATGCAAGTAAATCTCAAGCCTCTATAATTATGAATATAACCAGAACAGATACTTTTGGAGATACTTCAGCTTCTTGTTGGGCAGGTCAATTTTATTTTGACATATTTATGACAGTGAATTAATTTATAAAACCCTACAAATATTACAAAAAAGACTTCAACCATTTTGAAGTCTTTTTTATTTTATGACATCGTGTCAGTTCTTTTTCGTTGGCACAATCATTGACTTATACAAACCGTATTTAAAATAATATTGAACAAAAAAAATAAAATTATATACTATTATGAGTAAAATTATAGGAATCGATTTAGGAACAACCAACTCTTGTGTTTCTGTAATGGAGGGTAACGAGCCAGTTGTAATTCCTAATGCAGAAGGTAAGCGTACAACACCTTCAGTTATCGCTTTTGTAGAAGGCGGGGAAATTAAAGTTGGAGATCCAGCGAAAAGACAGGCGGTAACAAACCCAACAAAAACAGTTTATTCTATTAAACGTTTTATGGGGAACAAGTATTCTGAATCTAAAAAGGAAGCAGAACGTGTACCTTATAAAGTAGTAAAAGGAGATAACGATACACCACGTGTAGATATAGATGGTCGTTTATATACACCTCAAGAATTATCTGCAATGGTACTTCAAAAAATGAAAAAAACTGCTGAAGATTACTTAGGTACTTCTGTAGCAGAAGCAGTAATTACTGTGCCAGCATACTTTAACGATGCTCAACGTCAAGCAACTAAAGAAGCAGGAGAAATTGCAGGTTTAAAAGTTCGTCGTATCATTAACGAGCCTACAGCAGCAGCTTTAGCTTATGGATTAGATAAGAAAGGGTCTGATCAAAAAATTGTAGTATTTGATTTTGGAGGAGGAACACATGATGTTTCTATCTTAGAATTAGGAGATGGAGTATTCGAAGTATTATCTACAGATGGAGATACACACTTAGGAGGAGATGATGTTGATGAAAAAATAATTAACTGGTTAGCAGATGAGTTTAACGCAGAAGAAGGTATGGACTTACGAAAAGATCCAATGTCTTTACAACGTTTAAAAGAAGCAGCAGAAAAAGCTAAGATTGAATTATCGTCTTCAGAACAAACAGAAATTAACTTACCATATATAACAGCTACAGCAAGTGGACCAAAGCATTTAGTACGTACTTTAACTAGAGCTAAATTCGAGCAATTAATAGACGATTTAGTAAAAAGAACAATAGAACCTTGTCAATCTGCTTTAAAAGCAGCGGGATTATCTAAAAGTGATATTGATGAAGTAATATTAGTAGGTGGTTCTACTCGTATCCCAGCAGTACAAAAAGCAGTAGAGTCGTTCTTTGGAAAATCGCCAAGTAAAGGTGTTAACCCAGATGAGGTTGTATCTTTAGGAGCTGGAATACAAGGAGGAGTATTAACTGGAGATGTTAAAGATGTATTATTATTAGATGTAACACCTTTATCATTAGGAATTGAAACAATGGGTAACGTAATGACGAAACTTATTGAAGCAAATACAACCATTCCAACTAAAAAATCTCAAGTATTCTCAACAGCGGCAGATAATCAACCTTCTGTAGAAATTCACGTTTTACAAGGTGAGCGTGCTATGGCAGGAGATAACAAAACAATTGGACGTTTCCACCTAGATGGAATTCCACCAGCACAAAGAGGAACACCTCAAATTGAAGTAACTTTTGATATTGATGCCAATGGAATTATTAAAGTATCTGCTACAGATAAAGCAACAGGAAAATCTCAAGATATTCGTATTGAAGCATCTTCTGGTTTAACTGAAGATGAAATCCAGAAAATGAAAGCAGATGCTGAAGCTAATGCAGAAGCAGATGCAAAAGCAGCTGAGAATGCTAAGAAATTAAATGAAGCAGATTCTATGATTTTCCAAACGGAAAAACAACTTAAAGAGTTTGGTGACAAGTTATCTGATGATAAAAAGAAGCCAATTGAAGAAGCTTTAGAAGAACTTAAAAAAGCATTTGAAACTAAAGATTTAGCAGTAATCGATCCAGCTTTAGAGAAAATTAACGAGGCATGGAAAGTAGCTAGTGAAGAAATGTACAAAGCTCAACAAGAAGCTCAAGGTGGAACTCCAGGACCAGATGCTAATGCAGGTGGCGAACCAGTACAAGCAGAAGGAGATAATGTTGAAGACGTAGATTTCGAAGAAGTGAAATAATTAAAATAAGTGTTTTCATATAAAAAAACGCAATCATTAACTTGATTGCGTTTTTTTATAGCTATAATTTTATTATGCAAGCATAATAAAATTATAGCTATATTTGTAACACTAACGTTTATAAAAATTATGAATACTAAATTAACAAAACTTCTAAACATAAAATACCCAATTATACAAGCGCCAATGTTTTTGGTATCTAATGTTGCTATGGTTACAGAAGCAATGAAGGGAGGTATTGCTGGTTGTATACCTGCATTAAATTATAGAACATTAGAAGAGTTAAGAACTGCTATCCATGAATTGAAAGCAAATAAAGTAGAAGGAGGATCGTTTGGGTTTAACTTAATAGTTAATAAATCTAACTTAAAGTATAAAGAGCAGCTACGAGTATTATGTGAAGAAGGTTGTGATTTTATTATTACATCTTTAGGGAACCCAGAAGAAACTATTAAGCAAGCACATAAAGTTGGAATAAAAGTATTTTGCGATGTTACAGATTTACGTTTTGCAAAAAAAGTAGAACAGCTAGGTGCCGATGCTGCCATTGCTGTTAATAATGAAGCAGGAGGGCATAGAGGTAATTTAACTCCAGAAGAATTAACAAATACATTGAGCTCTAATATAAACATTCCTGTAATCTCTGCAGGAGGAGTGGGATGCAAAGCAGATATAGATAAAATGCTAAGTTATGGAGCTGAAGGAGTATCTGTAGGAAGTCCCTTTATAGCATCAATAGAAGCAGGAGTTACGGATGAGTATAAGCAAGCTTGTGTAGATTATGGTGCTAAAGATATTATCATGACTGAACGTATCTCAGGAACACCTTGTACAGTAATTAATACACCTTATGTACAAAAAATGGGTACAAAACAAACGTGGATAGAGCGAATTTTAAATAAAAATAGAAAGCTAAAGAAATGGGTTAAAATGATTCGTTTTTCTATGGGAATGAGAGCTACTGAAAAAGCTGCTAAAAAAGCGACTTATAAAACTGTATGGGTTGCTGGGCCAAGTATAGAACATACTAAATCTATTTTACCTGTAAAAGAGATTGTTAATAATTTAATACATTAAAGTTCTTTTTTATAGGACATTATTTAATAATAATACGCTTGGTAATTGTTTTATAACTCGAAGTTATATTAACCATGTATACTCCAGTTAATCGAGAAACATTAATACTATTATTATATTTATCTATATTGGTAGAGAATACTAGTCTACCAGTAGTGTCATAGATGGCTACATCTGTATTTGATGTAATGCCTTTTAAATTGATTTTGTGGATAGCTGGGTTAGGATATATTAATATAGAGTTTTCATTAAAACTAATGTTGTTTAAAGTAATAGATTCGTTCCAAGTAATACCAATTTTATCACCCCATAGATGTTCGGCTAATTCAGGATGATCTATAAATGGGTTTCTATTATTTTGGTAAGAATAGTAAATAATATCATTCCTATTTTCTTCCCATTCGTTTACAGGGTCATTTCTATGCCAGTCCATTAATACCGACCAGACACCATGAACAGGAGAGAAATCATTAGAAGGTAACATATTTTCTGTTGGCTCTAAATCTACATAACCATCTAAGCCTTCGTAACGTACCGCCATGTAAAATAACATTCTTGCAACATCTCCCTTTACTTCATCACGAGGTTCAAAAGACCAATTAGTCATGTCATTTTTAGAACCAGTAATATTATTCCATTTATCTAAAACGTTCTCACAATTAGTACAATTATTAAAACTTCTATTACTTCTAGTACTATTTGTTGTATTATCTAAAGGTCTTAAAGCATGCACATCTGTCCCTGGTCCAGTACTAGTACCAAAATCTCCTCTAGATTTAGCCCAAACGTGCTCTCTAGTCCAACCATTACCATTATTATATTCCTGAGCAGCATTAACAGAAACTCCAGAATAAATTAATATAACATTATCAGGGTTATCAGGATCTCTATCTGTGTCTTTTAGTATGTCCCAAACATCTGTAGAAGAACTTGTATATGAAAATTCTATATGATTATCTATAATTTGATTGAGTTCATATTTTAAAGCAGCTCCAGCTAAGTCTTCTGCTGTGTCATAATAATTTGCTGGAATTTGAGAGAAAAGCACTTTAACGCAGCAAAATATTGTTACCAAAAGGTAATATAATTTTGTATTCATATTTAGTAGGTTTAGAAACCGTTATAAATAAGGGGATGCAAGGATACTATAAATTTGAATGTAATTTTTTATATGCATAAGCTTTTTATTAACAATTGCTAACTAAACTCCCTTTATGTTAATGTTTATATTGATAATTAACATACAAATCAATTTAAAAGCAAATTATATAAATTGATTGTTATTATCTTCTATAGATCTAAAAAAGCATTTAATTAAAAGATTTTTCAAATTAATTTATATGTGTAAGCTCAATGTTTACAGGTGTATTTTCCTCTTTATTATTAATTAAATAAAAAAACTCAAAAAAAATAGGGTAACATTTTTTAAGGTTATGAACCGGTGGGTGTATATACATTATAATTTAAAAGTTAGAGTGTTGCTTAACACTAAAATAAAAGCCGAGTAAACCGAAAAGCGTAAGAGTAGGTACCTTAAAATTAATATTATTATGACACTTAAAAAATCAATTAAATCATTCTTTATTATTGCTATACTAGCTATTTTTCCGTTAGTATCTTTTGCTCAAGCCAATCCAGAAAATCCATATGATAATGTAGGAAAACAACATAATGAAATGTTAGAAAAAATTGTAGATGGTATGGATAAAGGAAAACTACCTAATAGTAAATTTATTCCAGATTTACTAGATGGAATCATACCTGTATGCTTTCCATTATTTGAAGGTTTTTTGAATTTTGATGATTATTCTATGTTTTTTAAAAAAATGAATGAAAACAATATAAACATTTCTCAAATAGATCCACAAGAGTATTACAGCAATTTATTAGAGGAGAATACAATATCTAATACACTATATACTTATTTATTAAAATTAGATAACATTTTAAAAGGTGAAGAGTCTGCGGAAAAAGTAGTTTTGCAAGTAAAACTATTAGAATCTGAAGTTAGTAAAGAATTAAATGAAGAAGAATTGGCTATTTTTTATTCAGCAAGCTCTGTCGCTAGATATTCAATGTTTTACTGGAGTACGGGTAATGGTAATAGCCTTCAATCTCAAATTTATGCAAAGAATACACCAGGAGGTGATATAGCTCGATCTGATACGAAAGGAGTTATTGGGGGAGCAACAATGGCAGCTGGTATGACATGGTGGGCAGGAACTTTTACTCTAGGAGCAGTAGGTACTGGAGCTGTCGCTGGAGGAGTAGGAGCCTCTTTAGGAGAAGCAGTCGTACAAGCTTATGACTGGTATTGGGGTAACAATTAATTTTATTCAAGTACTGACAAATACTATATTCTTAGTATTTGTCAGTATGTTTTATAATCATTAAATATTTATAAGTATGAAAAACTATATATGCACCATTATTTTTTGTCTTCCTTTTTTTACATTCTCACAAAATAAAGTAAGAAACTCTTCTGTTGATGTAGATATTACTTGGGATGGTCGCCAATGCAGAGGGACCAATGGTATTTGCGATATTTCTGAAACTAGTAGTAATAAAGCTTCTAATTATACAGCAACCATAGATGACACAGAAGGTACCATAACATTTGTTATTGATAGAAGTCTATTGTCTGTTGAAGAAGAAACAAAAATTATTAGTAAAAGTTTAGGAGATTTATTAAATACAGATGAATTACTTTATGCTTTAGAATACGATTTTAATTTTAACCTAGATGATAGAGAACTTCAAATTGCGGCAGGTAATTATCCTATAATCCTTACAGAAGAAACGATTACAATAACTTTTAATTTACAATAATATGATACTTAAATATAGTATAGGCATTATTTTATTTTTTAGTATCAATTTATGCTTTGCAACTGCTAATTCACCAGATTCAGATATTAATACTGTATTAGAAGAGTTAGTGGTAGAAATTAACAAAATTGAAGCTTTTTATGAAAATACAAATAGTAGTATTGCTACAGAATTGAAAAAAGTAAGTAAAGCTTTGTTAAACACCACTAAAATTGAAGAACAAGTTACTTTACTGATAAAAAAAGAACAATTAAAAGAGCAATTAAACTTCAATAACAGAGCAAAAGCTTCAGACATAAGTAAAATACGCTATTTAAAAGGCTTAGAGATCATTAAAATTCTATATGAAAAAACACTAGCATTAGATCATCATTTTGCATCTGTAGCAACATTTAATGAGATTAATAATTTAAGTAATCCTAACCATTATCCAGAATTCACAAAGCTTAAAGATATTTTAAGCAATAAAGAAGATAAAAAAAAGGGCTTTGGTTTATCTAGTATTTTAGGTGATAATATTTATACCTCAGTATTACACTCTTTTGTGTCTTTATTTAATAGTGATAATGCTTCAAAAAAGGAAAAAGAGGCTAGTTTAAAGGACGTAGAATGTATTTTGGACTTTACATTACGAATGCATAATGACTTAAATACAATATATTTTGAAACTGCTTTTCTACAAAAAAGCAATGATAATGTTATAAAAGAATTAGAAGCACTTTTTGTAGATTATACCAAACCTATAAAATATAAAGTTGCTTTAAAAGCATGTAGAAATACAGATGATTGGGATACAGTAAGAGAGCGTTTGGCAGATTATTTAGAAATATTAGATAAAATTACTAGAGAAGAAACGAAACGCTATAAAGCACATAAAATGCAAATTAATTTAGGTTTTCCTATAGATAGATTGCTACAATTTATAACACTCTACAATAATCATATCGATCAAGGAGCCAAGTTTTACGAAAAATTTGGAATCATGTTAAATAGTTATGAAAATGAAAAACAATGTGCAACAAAAATTCCTGTAGAATACACAAAACTAAAGGATAATATAAAAATAAGTATAGAGAAATTTAATACAGCATATAAGCCAGTTGAGATAAACGGAAGTAAAATGAAAGAAGTGCTTTATGGCGTTAGTGAGTATGATTAATCTTTAAATAGTCTTTCCCTTAAAGGGATTAAAGCGATTATTACAATTAAAATAATAATTAAGGTGTAAATAGTATTAGATGAATACCATACTTTATTTGTAATAGTATGTGATTCTCCTATTAATATCAAGCCACCCCAAAAATGAGGAGCTTTTTGAACACCAGTATGTGTATTTAAATAATTTAATTTGGCTTTATGGAGTGCGGTAACACTAGTTTCTCCTTGAGATAAAAACTTATAGAAATCACTCATAAGTTTGGCATTGGCTTTATCATTTACATTCCATAAAGAAGAGACAACACTCTTTGCTCCAGCATTGAAGAATCCTCGTGCTAAACTTATAACACCTTCTCCTTTTTTTATATCACCCAAGGCTGTTTGGCAAGCACTTAAAACAACCATGTCCGAGTTTAATTTTGTAGCATAAATATCGTTAAGTGTCATTTTTTTATCAATAAAAGCAATCCATGGGTTTCCATTGGTTCCCATCTCGGCATGTGTGGATAAGTGAATAATACTATGGTTTTTAGCGTGTTCAAGGAAAGCTTGTTTGGTGGCATTTTCTTTAGTAAAAGAATGACTGGGGTAGTGACTAGAAATTTTTTGTAATTCTATTTCGCTTAAAGGTAAACTATATAACGTTTTATCATTAAAATTAACAGGAATAAAGGCTAAAAGCTCTTTTTTATTTTCATTCTTTATATTATTTAAAGCTTTTAAGTGAGATATAGAATAGGCATAACTTACTTGAGTATCCTCTATAAGGAAATGATTGTTCTTTACATTAAAAAGCGTTTCAAAAGGTAGTTTATGTAAGATTTGGTCTGGTGTAATAACTAAGTGTTTACCTTTTAATTCAGATCTAATCTTCTCTGGTATAAGACTGTTATATACAGAATTAGAGAGAGACTGAAATGTATTTAATTCTGCTGTAGTGTATATAGGCTCTTGTAATAATTTTAATAATTGATCTATTTTGTTTTGTAATTTAGATACATTTTTTATTTCAAATAAAATTAATTTATTCGATGTACTGTAAATAAAATAACCTTCTCGCTCTCCAATAATATATTGTAATAAAACAATATTTTGTTCTTTTAAAATATAAGGTAATTCTTTACCAGATAGAACTTTAACTTGCTTTTTAAAAGCAGCATATTTAGGGTATAAGATAGAAATAGAATCTATAAACTTTTTATAATGATACTTTTTTTTAAAAACAGCATCTTCTAATACGCCTTTGTTAGTATTTGGATTCTTTTTAGTTTCTAATAGTTCTTGTTTGGCTAAAAAAATAGCACTTTTTAAATCAAATTCTTTTTTAGCTACGGCTACAGGCAATTTACTATTTAGTTTTGCTTGTTCATTAGTTATGTCTTCTAAGAGCAATAAAGCTTTGTTTTTTTCCATAAAATAGAAGGCTTGTTCTGCATTATTTAAATAATGGCAGGCTTTAACGGCATTAACATATAAGGTGCTTCCTTTTGCTCTCCAATATAATTTAGATTGATATTCAGTGCTTTCGTATCGTATAATGTCCACCAATTTATCTGCTAAACTGAACGTATTTACAGCTTGGACTAAATGATTTTCATTCTTATCATATTCATAATATTTTAACCAGGCGTTAGCTTTTTCTATTAGTAAGTCTAATAAATCGAGTTTATAAGGAGTGGTTTGTATTTCCTCTAACGAAGGAAGCCAATAAATAGATACTTCTTTTTTCTCTGAAACCGAATTTTTAATACCATTTTGTAATAATAATAGACCCTTATTATATTTTTTTAAATCTATATAAAGCTCTCCATAATTTAGAAACCCTAATAAATTTGTTTTAAAGTTTATGACTTTTTCGTATAGCTCTTTAGCTTTTTTATGGTTACCCATATCGTGGTTAGCAACTCCTAAATTATTATATGCAACTGCTAAATATTCATCAGGTATATTTTCTGAGTGATTTAGTGTATAATTGAGATGAGGTAATGCTTTTGAATAATTCTTTGTTTTTGTATATATAATGCTTTTAAGTTGGTTTAAAACTAAATTGTTGTTAGTTAGTTTTGTTTGATTTTGTAGTAAGTTATCAGCTTTATTTAGATAAGAACATATTTCATCTTTATGTTTGAAAAAATTTTGTTGATTAATTAGGTTTCTGGCCTGTTCTAGATAAACTGTTGTTAGTAGTTTTTTATTTTTACTATTCTTTACTACTATTTTAAAGCTTTCCATTGCTTTTGAATAATCTCCTGTTTTACTGTATAATATGCCTAATTCTTTGTATGCTTTTGAAGTTATTATATCTGAATGTTTATGAGCTGTAATTTGGCCAAAAATTGAGATGGCTTCAAAATAATTTAGTTCTTTTTTATAGAAGACCCCTAAATTATATAAACTTCTTTTATATGATCTTGTTTGAGAATCTTTAAAATTATCTTTTATGCGTATCGCTTCTTTTAAATAGAAAATAGCACTTTTAGTATCTTTTTTAGTTTTATATAACCAATTCGTAGCATAATCATGTAAGCAATCTGCTAACTCTAGAGTTGTCAATGAATCCTTTTTTGTTTTAAAAAAGAGATTCAATTGTTTTTCCTTCTCCTCAATAGATATATCAGAACTAATAATAGTTCCTATTATAGAAGTTTCTTGGCTGTTGAGATTATAACTCATTAATATTATAAAGACCAAAAATAGATTTTTCATATGTTATGCTTATATCTACTGCTACAATATAAAAAAGGAAAGCTGCGATACTTTCCTCATTTTATTTATTTATAATTTTTCATAATATAACAACTAATGTAGGGTACTATTGTATTTAAGTTTATTTATTAAGCTTGGGTAAGCATATGTAATTCCTACAAGATCACTTTTTAAATCGTCAATAGATTGGTTATTAAAAAATAAAGCGGCTTTACCAGCAGCATATGCATTTGCAAAAGAAGTACCATTAGAAAAATAGTTTACACCGTTAAAATGAAATGGTATATTTTCACTTGGAGCAGCAATGTCAACAGAATGTTGCCCGTAATTAGAAAACCAAGCTAAATTTCTATTATATGATGGTGCTCCTAGGGTAATAGAAGTATCTACACCAGCAACCGATAATATATTATCTAAATTATAGCCAGATGGGAAATGGATTCCTACACTTCTAAACGAGTCTGGAACTAAATCTTCATCATCTAAATTTATACCATCAGAGTTCACACCAGCATTTCCTGCAGAAGCCATAATAAGTTTATTATGTTCTACCTCTAAAATTATAGTCTCTAAAATACTTTGCTGTTGATAATACCAACCTAAACTTGATACAATAATATTAACATCAGTATTTTTTGCTGCATAATTAAAGCCACATACTATTTTAAAATAGTTTGTGTCCCCTTGAGAGTCAAAAACTTTTATTGGTAAAATTCTGTACTCTGTGTTATTGGCATCAAGTTGTCGGGTAATTATATTGGTTACTACAGTACCATGGCCTATTTCATCAAAAGGGTTATTAGTATTATCGGCAAAATTCCATCCAGAATATTGAATGTTGTTATCGTTAGTATCATAACAAGGACTATCTAAGCCTCCTTTGTATAAAAAGCCATTTTCAAAACCATTATAATTGTAATTTATACCGGAATCTATTACTGCTATTATTGTACCTGAATTAGTGCTATTAATAGCAGAATGAGAACTGTTAAAGTTTGTAGAAACGTTAGTAACATACCATGCTGCTTTATCAGGTTTACTTAGCAAAAATTGAAAGTCCCCTTCTAAATCTTCATCTGTATCAATGGCTCCCATTTTTGTTTCGACATTAATTCCAGTTGGAAATGTCCATAACTCAATACGATTATCCTCGCAGCTGCAAGATTCGAAAGTAGAGATGCCATAAAAAGTTCTTCTATCATCTTTCATTTTATTGTATAGTATAATGCTCTCATCGTAAAAACGTTCACGAAATCGTATTACTAATTGATTCTTTACAAGTTCGGGTGGCATAGAGGATTCTAAATTAGTTTGTCGCCCTTTATTTAAAGCTTTATTTGTTGTATTGCTATGCTCCGATAACGTGTCAATATCTGTTGTACAACTGTTAAATATTAACAGTATAAAACTTAAACATACAATAGCAGGGATTAATTTTTTCATAATGTTATTTTTCAAATTAAAATTTTTAATAATAAAGTTTACATGCTTTATTTAAAAAATGGTTCACCGATATTAAAAATGTTACCCTGTTTATTTATTAAAATAATAAGTTAGATACTTAATTCAACTAAAAAAACAAAAAAGTAGAGTAGTAAGATTAATGAATTTTCTGAAATGTCTATTTGGATTTCTAAATAGTTGTTTACTTTTTTTTTATTAATTATAGTTTAACTATTCAAGATCTGAATCTGTAGACATAGAACCTAGTTTGGCACCTCTTAAAATATGGTTTAATTTGTTGGTTTCAAATTGTTTAAGACTTTCTGTTTTTGATGTGTTTGTTACTTTTGTAGTCATATGTTTTAAGTTTTTAAATTGTTACTTATAATAAAAGATATAATGCAAGGTATTATTGTTTTATATCTTAAATTTACAGAAAATAAGTTGCTAAAACTTCTATTATTTTATTTAGACTTTAATATTTATGTCGAATATAAAAAAAGACGATTATCTAAAAAAAAGCCTTATTAATGGGGATGTAAAAGGCATAGCAGAAATCTATAAATTAATTTTTCCTAAAGTATTATATTTTGTTCGTCAAAATAAAGGAGAGGAAGAAGATGCAAAAGATGTATTTCAAAAAGCCTTATTGCAAATTACTGCTAGAATATCTGTAAAAGAGTTTAGTATTAACTCTACTTTTGAAGGGTACTTATATACGGCATGTAAGAATCTTTGGAGAAGAGAATTAAATAAGCAAAAAAAGAGGGTAACAAATCCAGAGGTCGTGGAACTAATTCCTGAAGAGCAAGATTTAGGGTTAGCGACAGTAGAAATGGAACGTTGGGATTTATTTAGAGAAAAACTACAAGAACTATCAGATAATTGTAAAAACCTCCTAGGTTATGCTTTTCAAAAGAAACCTTATGAAGCAATAGCTAAAGCATTGGGGTATAGTACAGAGAATGTTGTTAGACAGCGTATTTTTAAGTGTAAAAAGCGATTAACAGATAGCATTCAAAAAGATAAACGATTTAAAAAGTTAAATGAGTTATGAATCATCAAGCAGAACATATACATGCTTACCTTTCGGGACTAATGAGTGCTGAAGATACTGAAGCTTTTAAAAAAGAAATAGAAGTAGATGATGAACTTAGAAGTTATTTTATTCTTTGTAAAGAACTTTACGCTAATTTTAATGAAAACGATTGGAATAATTTACCTCTAGAACAATTTAAAGAAGAAGTAAAAGTTTATGAAACCTACTATAAAAGTAATACTGCTAAAACTATAAAAAACGCCATCACTGATGCAGAAACCTATTATTTTGATAATACTTCAAAAAGCCCTAGTAATTATAGGTTATTATACAAAGCAATAGCTATAGCAGCAGTTTTGTGTGCGGTTTATTTGGGTTATCGAATAAATACTACATATGATGCATCAGGACTTTATGCAGATTATAAAAATTGGGAAGACTTACCATCATTAACCTTAAGAGGTCAAAATAATGAAAATTTAGTTAGTGGAGAACGTTATTTTAAAGAACAAGATTATAAAAAAGCATCTTTAGCCTTTAATGATTGGATAAAAACACATCCAGAAAAATATAATTCTACAGTTTTTCTATATTTAGGAATTTCATATTTAGAAATAGATGCTACAGATAAAGCAATAAACATATTTAGTAAAGTTACTAATTCTGAAAGTTTAGATGCTTCTAAAGCCTATTGGTATTTGGCTTTAACATATTTAAAGACTGAGCATATTAGTAAAGCAAAAGAAGTCCTTAAATTAATAATTAAGAATCCGTCTAATAGTAATTTTAGCAAAGCAAAAGAACTATTAAAAAAAATAGAAACATTGTAGAAATTAAACATAACAACAAAATGGCCAAATAAAGCTTTGGTCATTTTGTAAAAACTACTATTTAATAGGAATATAAAATTCAGTTTTTAATTTATGCTCCTCAGTACGTTCAGGGTTACTAATGTATTTTTCTCTAACCGGCGCATCTCTTAATTGGTAATCAGTATTTATTAGCCAATTATTAAACATATAATTATAAACATCAGCAAAATGGCTATAACTACCTTGGTAAAGAAAATAGCAAATTTTCCACCTTTTAATGTTTTAACTCCTATTTCTCCAGATGCTTTTGCCTCTTTATGTATTACTAAGCAAGCATCATATCTAATTTAATATTTGGATCATCATATGGTAATCCAAGATGTTCAATACCCTTTGTAAATAACTTTTGCGTTTTAGCTGTCTCCCATAATTTTGGCCATGCGTTACCATAATCTAAAGTTTTATAGGCACCTTGCATTCGTTAGTATATGCATTGTTTTTACTCAATATCTGCAATTTTTGGTTTCTTTATATTTAATGATTCTTTCATTTGTTGATTTAATTTTAATATAAAAAAAGGAGATACAGTATTGTTATATACAGATCATTATAGAAAGCACTTTAAAACGGAAAACTGGGGAAAAGGACCAGGAATAACAGTAGAAGTTGCTAAATGGTTAGGAAATAAAAAAATAGCTGCTTTTGGAGTAGATACAATGTCTCTAGGTGTTCCGGGCGTTTCAAATAAAAAAGTTCATCATGTATGTGGAGATTTAGGTTTTACTCATTATGAAAATATGATAAACCTACATTTATTGATAGATAGAGGGGGGAGGCGTTTTATTGGATTACCTTTAAAAATTAGAGGAGGAACCGGGTCTCCAGTTAGAGCTGTTGCAATATTTGAGTAGCAAATAAAATACAAAAAAAGAACGTAATATAAAACTTACTTTTTAATGTTTTACATTCAATATTTTTGTATTTTACTTATGTTATTAATTATAAAACCCCTCGCTATTGGAACCCATTCACACTATTGACCAAGTTATTATATATTTAGATGCTATTATTTTAAAATCTCAAGATGATAATAACCCATTAGGTTATTTTGCAGCATTATATAGAAAAGTTACAATTAAAGTAAAAGAAGGTATACAGAATAACATTTTTGATAATGGCCCAAGGATGGAGCGATTAGATGTTATTTTTGCTAGCCGTTATTTAGAAGCCTATTTTTCTTATGAAAAGAACAAGACAATAACTAGTTCTTGGCAAGAAGCTTTTAACTTATCTAAAAACTATTGGCCTATTGTGTTACAGCATTTATTAATAGGAATGAATGCTCATATTAATCTAGATTTAGGTATAGCTGCAGCTGAGGTTTCTAAAGGAGAAAATATAGAAAATTTAAAAGATGACTTCAATAAAATAAATACAATCCTTTCAGACTTAGTAATGGAAGTAGAGAATGATTTATCTAGGATATGGCCCACGTTAAAAAAGGTATTAAAATGGACGCGAGGTGTAGATAATTTCCTTGTAGACTTTAGTATGGCCATAGCTAGAGATGGAGCATGGAAATTTGCTGTGCAATTAGCTAACACACCAGAAGAAAGGTTAAAAGCAGCTATAGCAGAAAGGGACATTAAAGTTACCCAAAAAGGAAAAATTATAACTAATCCAGGAAAGATTGTAGGAATCATCTTGGGGGTTATACGATTGGGAGAACGAGGTACTGTCTCAAAAAAAATTAAAGATTTAAAAAATTAAATACTTATTTTTGTGTTAAATAAAGGTTGTTAAAACAATAAAAGGAATTGTGTTAAAATCACAAGCTGTCGCGCAACTGTAATTAATATTAAATTATTATAAGCCAGATTACTTGCCTTTATTATTTACAATAATGCTTTCGCGATTTGAAGCCTATTAATAGTACTTAACACTAAAGAATTTGTCTTATAATTCTTAATTATATTCTATTTAGGTTTCATTAAAAGCAATAAAATGAAACAAATGAATAGTAAAACACTTAGAGGCCCTTTAAAAAGTTGGGATATATTTACGCAAACTATAGATAGACAAGCTGAAACATTTATTAGAAATACTGAAATAGCTGTATTAAATGAATTTAAAGAACGTTATCATTGGAATTTTAATATTGAAGAAGCATTAAATAACACAACATTTGAAGCTATTATATTAACAAATTTGGAGCAAGAAATACAATGGGTAAATAAAGGATTTATTGGTATGACTGGATACCCTGTTAATTTTGCAAAAGGAAAGAAGCCTAAATTTTTACAAGGTCTAGATTCTTCGAAAGAAGTTTTAAAAAATATAAGGAATCATATAGAACAAGAACAATATATAAAAGAACGTGTTACTAACTATAGAAAAAACGGAGAAAAATATATCTGCGATATAGAGATATTTCCTATAAGAGATGAGAACGACAAACTTTCTCATCTATTGGCATTAGAAAAAGAAATCTATTCATTAAGTTAAGTCACTAAAAATATTAGACTTGATAGTTGGCCATTCTTCTTTTAAAATACCATAACAACAAGTGCTTCTTCTAAAACCATCTTGCATTACTGTATTTTTACGAAGTACCCCTTCTAAAGTGCCTCCAATTTTTTCAACTGCTTTTCTAGATTTATTATTACGCTCATCTATACGGAATTCTACCTTTTCAAAATTAAGAGTTTCAAAAGCATATTGTAACATTAAAAATTTAATATTTTTATTTAAACCAGTACCTTGAAAGGATTTACCTAACCAAGTCCAGCCAATATGTAAAACCTTATTATTATAATCGATAAGCCCAAAACGAGTGCTACCAGCATATGCTTGTTTCTTTTTGTCATAAATAATGAATGGAAGAATGGTATTATCATTAAATCCTTTAATAGCTATTTCTACATAGTTTTTTAAATGTTTTGTAGAAGAAATAACACTTGGGGAATAATAAATGAGATCTTTCTCCTGAGCTATTTTAATTAAATGGCTATAATTATCGATATTTAAAAGTGATAATTTTACTCTATTGTTTTCTAATGTAGGAGTCATAGATATGTTTTAGAATTTTTCTTAATAAATCTAACCTAAACTTGTAATAATAGCGTTATTTACTTCATGAGGGCCATCAAAAGGAATAATAGTTACATTATTTTTAAATAAAGAATTAGCTCTTTCGGTCTCATAAGCAATACGATCGGCATTTAGATATTCATCTTTAGTACCATAAATTAATGATACGTTAGTATTTAAAAAATCAAAATCACTTGGAGTTAATTCTTTTGGGATGCCTCCAGAGTGTAAAATAAGCTTAGAGCATTGCAATTGTCTTTTTGCAACATAGCGCATAGCTACACTAACACCTTGAGAGTATCCTAAAATATTAAAATTTAAATGACTAGGTATATTTTCGTTTTTTATAATAGCATCAAAATATTGCATAATATTTTCAGTTTCTGCTATTGTATTTTCACGAGTTAACCAACTTGCACCTACATGTTTAAAATTAGAACCTTGGTAATATAAACTAGGAGCTTGTGGTGCTATTATATAGTTTTCATTAGGATTTAAATTTTTAAAATGCCTTAAGAAATAATAGCTTAAATGCCCCATGCCATGACATACAAACCATATTGTTTTTGTATGCTCTGTAAGTGAGTTTAAAGTAGCATAAGGCTTTATAGTATTATATGATATTTCTTTTAGTGTAGTATTCATTTTAGGTTTTGCTTTTTGTATTTTCGCAGTGTAAAGTTCAATAAATATTTACTACTATGCAATTATCTAAAGCAGCCATTTTAGCAAAAGCAAATGCAATTTGTAAAAACACACTAATGGAAACCTTAAACATTGAGTTTGTAGATTATGGAGACGACTTTGTTGTAGCTAGAATGCCAGTTAACTCTAGAGTTTATCAACCAGATGGAGTTTTACATGGAGGAGCAACTGCAGCTTTAGCAGAAAGCGTTGGTAGTTTTGCATCTCACTTATTTTTAGATACCAAAAATACAATGGTTAGAGGTATAGAGATTACAGCAAATCATTTAAAAAGTGTTAGAGAAGGATATGTGTATGCTAAATCTACTTTTTTGCATAAGGGGAGAACAACACAATTGTTAAATATTAATATCACTGATGATAATGAGAATTTAATATCTGTTTGTAAATTATCTACCATAACACTACCAAAAAAGTAGTTTATGAATCAAAATCAATTTTTTAATACTATAGCCGAGCATCATGAAAAAGGATTCCCTTTTGTAGTGTATAGAAAACCTAATGGAGTTTCTTTAAAAGCGATACTTCAAAATGATGATGTAGCATATAAAACAGAAAGTTTCGATGATAGTGGTTTTGTTTTTGCGCCATTTAATTCTGAAAACGATACTATTTTAATACCTATAAGGCACTCTAAAACTATTGAAATACCTTATGTTTCTAGTACATTAGAAAGTAATACTTCTAAAATAAATCAGAAAGCTAAAGATAGTACAAATGAAGCTAAACTCTTTCATATTAATTTAGTAGATAAAGCTATTAAAGAAATAACTAAGGATAATATATTTGAAAAAGTAGTAATATCGAGGAAAGAAATAGTAAAGACTTCTAAAACAGATTCGATTCAATTACTAAAAAAGCTTTTAAATAAATATAAAAAAGCGTTTGTTTATTGCTGGTATCACCCAAAAATTGGTCTTTGGCTAGGAGCAACACCTGAAACCTTGCTGAAAATCCAAGGTAATCAATTATCTACAATGGCATTAGCAGGAACTCAGCAATATAAGGATACTACAGAAGTTGTTTGGAAGAATAAAGAACGTGTAGAGCAGCAAATAGTTACAGATTTTATTGTAGATAAGATAAAGCCATTAGTAAAGCAATTAAGTATAGGAAAAACCGAAACACTTAAAGCAGGTAATTTATTGCACATAAAAACAGAATTACGAGGTGTTTTAGAAAAGGATAGAAGCAACTTAAAAAATGTATTATTAGCATTGCATCCTACACCTGCAGTTTGTGGTATACCAAAAGTTAAAGCCAAACAGTTTATTTTAGATAACGAAAATTATAATAGAGAATTTTATACTGGTTTTTTAGGAGAATTAAATATTAAAGAAAAAATTACACGAAATAATAATAGGAGGAATGTTGAGAATAATGCTTATAATGCTATAAAAATGGTTACTAATCTCTTTGTAAACTTGCGTTGTATGAAGTATACTGACACAGATGTTACAGTGTTTGTAGGTGGTGGAATAACCAAAGATTCAATTCCTGAAAATGAATGGGAAGAAACAGTGAATAAAACATTAACTGTAAAAACTATTTTATAATATTTCGTATTTTTGTAGGATACCACTAATACTTATTTTAGAAGTTTTAATTAACAAATGGTATAAGATTTTATCTTAAATATGATATACCCTAAAATTCCTTTAGCACAAACAATAATAACACTTTGTAAAGCTAAAAATATTAAACATATAGTATTGTCTCCAGGTAGCAGAAATGCTCCTTTAACTATAGGTTTTACTCATGATTCTTTTTTTAAATGTTACAGTATAGTAGATGAGCGTTGTGCTGGTTTTTTTGCTCTAGGTATTGCACAACAAACCCAAATGCCAGTGGCTTTAGTATGTTCTTCAGGTAGTGCTTTGTTAAATTATTATCCAGCAATTTCTGAAGCTTATTATAGTAATATCTCTTTAGCAGTTTTGTCGGCAGATAGACCTAAATATTTAGTAGGTATAGGTGATGGGCAAACAATTAATCAAGAAAATATTTATAAAAATCATATACTATATTCTGCAAATTTAAAACAAGATTTAAAAGAAGGTAAAGCATTTAAAGATAATGATGAATTACCCATTATAAAAAGTATAGAAAACAAATTAGAAAAATATATAGGGTTACAGCAAAATATTCAACAACAAAACGAAGTAGAAATAAATAAAGCATTAAATACTTCGTTAATACAAAGTGGGCCAGTACATATTAATATTCCTTTTGAAGAACCATTATATGATAGAGTAGAAGCCTTATCAGTAACACCTGAGGTTATTGAACCGCTAATTCCAGAAATACTTAATGAGGATTATAATGAATTTGCTAAGCTATGGAACAAAGCGAAACTTAAGCTTATTTTGGTAGGTGTTAGCTATCCAAATAGAATAGAACAACAATTTTTAAATGAATTAGCAAAAGATGATAGTGTTATTGTACTAACTGAAACGACATCCAATTTACATCAGGAATCGTTTTTTCCTAGTATAGATAAATTAATAGCACCATTAACAGATATAGAATTACAAGTATTAAAACCAGATTTACTTTTAACATTTGGAGGTTTGGTGGTTTCAAAAAAAGTAAAACGCTTTTTAAGAGATTACCAACCAAAAGAACATTGGCATGTTGGAGAAACTAGAGCTAATGATACTTTTTATGTATTAAATAAACATTTTAGAATGTCTGAAAATCATTTTTTTAGTCATTTTTTAAAGTATACAAAAGTAACAGAGAGTACTTATAACAAATATTGGCAATCTGTAATGTTAAAGAGGCGAATTAAACATGAAAATTACATAAAACAAATTCCTTTTTCAGATTTCAAAGTGTTTGCTGTTTTATTAAAGAACATGCCTAATAATATCTTACTTCAAGTAGGCAATAGCTCTGCAATAAGGTATTTACAATTGTTTGATATTAATAAAACTTTAGAAGTTTTTTGTAATAGAGGAACCAGTGGAATTGACGGTAGTACAAGTACAGCAATAGGCGCTTCTGTGGTTTCAAATAAGCAAACAGTATTTATTACAGGAGATTTAAGCTTCTTTTACGATAGTAACGCCTTATGGAATAATTATATACCTAAAAATTTTAGAATTATAATTATAAATAATGCTGGAGGAGGTATTTTTAGAATCCTACCGGGACATAAGAACACAGAAAATTTTGACACCTATTTTGAAACGAAACATCATTTAAACGCATCACATCTTTGCGAAATGTTTGGGTTTGAATATTTAAAAGCTAATAATGAAGAAAGTCTAGTAACCAGTTTACAAGATTTTTACGTAAAATCTAGTGCTCCAAAATTACTAGAGATATTTACACCAAGTGAAATTAATGATTCCATATTATTGGATTATTTTAAAGCTATTAAGTAGTTTGTCTGTTTTATATGTTTTTCGTCGATATTGCGTGGAGAAATAATTTTAACAAAAAAACGATTGGCGTAAAAAAATTGTATATTTAGTAACCAATAAACAATTAAAACAATTTTGACATTATGAGTAAACGTGACGAGCTTATCGTAAAATACGCAGCAGACTTAAAAGATAAGTGTGGTGTAGAGCCAGATATGGATTTTTTAACTAAAGTAACTATTGGTTGTGGACCATCTATTTACAATAAAGACTCTTCTACTGTTTCTAGTACAGATGAATCTGAATTGGCTACAGTAAAAAATAATTTTTTAATTAAAAAATTAGGTTTAGCTGATAATGCTGATTTAGATAAAGCTATAGACGGCGTTATGGAAAAATATGGACGTTCAAATAGAACAAAATATAGAGCTGTAGTATATTATTTACTTGCTAAACACTTTAAAAAAGAAGCTGTTTACAATTAATAAGAGCTAAAAAATATAATTTATAAAAGCGTTACAATGTAGTTGTAACGCTTTTTTTATATTACTACCTTTGCAAAATGATAAATATAGGACAATACAATAATTTAGAAATTTTAAGGGATACAGAACCTGGTTTATTTCTTGGAGATGCAGACGAAAATGAGGTTTTATTACCCAATAGATATGTTCCAGAACAATTTGAAATTGGAGATTCTTTAGAAGTCTTTATTTATTTAGATAATGAAGAACGAATTATAGCAACAACTGATGCTCCGTATATTACAGTTGGAGAATTTGCTGTACTAAGATGTAACGATGTTACCAAACATGGTGCTTTTTTAGATTGGGGTTTGGTTAAAGAGTTATTTTGCCCATTTAAGGAACAAGTTTTCTCTATGAAAAAAGGTGGATGGTACTTAGTACATTGCTATATGGATGAAAAGACTGAGCGTTTAGTTGCTTCAAGTAAAACCAATCGTTTTTTAAGTAATACCGAGTTAACAGTTTCAGAATTTGATACAGTAGATATTATTGTGTCTCACCCAAGTGATATTGGAATGAATGTTATTGTTAACAATAAGCATTTTGGATTAATATATAAAGATCATATTTTTCAAGATTTAAGTATTGGAGATAAACTTAAAGGTATTGTAAAAAAGATTCGTCCTGGAAATAAAATAGACATAGCTATAGGTAAAATTGGATATAGAAATATTGAACCTAATGCCGAACTAATAATAAAGGCATTAGAAGATAATTCTAATTACCTTCCTTTACATGATAAATCATCACCTGAAGCTATAAAAGAACAACTTCAGATGAGTAAAAAGAATTTTAAAAAAGCTATAGGTTCTTTATATAAACAAAAGCTAATAACTATTAAACCAAATGATGGTATTTATTTAGTTTAATTTTTTTGCTAAAGCAGGTTTTAAAGCATCTTTATGCACAGTTATAGATATGGTTTTTAACCTCATATAAGCTTCACTCATGTATATATAACCTCCATTACCTATTTTACCCCAAGAGTTTTTTACTTTATAATATTTAGTACCATTTTGATCTTTTACTAATCCAGTAATGTGCATTAAGTGATCATCAGTGGTGTTATAGTTCTCAAACTCTTGCTGCCTTAATTCAGGTGTAATGTATAGCTCTTTAACCGTATTTTTTAAAGCGCGTTCATTTTCGCTAACATTATGCGGTACTATTGCAATACTGTTTTTTGCAGAAAATGTTTTTTCGCTAACATCACAGTCTAGTTCCACTGTATAACCATTTTTTAAAGCATTATCTATCGTGCCAATTAACTCATCTAATGAGACGTTATCAAAACTTCCATTAGAAAAGTTATCAGGAATATTCAATATAAAATTGGAATATAATGGTTTGTGGGTAAAACTAGTTAGGTTAACATAGTCTTCAGTTTTAATTTTTGTCATTTCTAAAAATGAAAGTGGAGTATATTCAACTCCTTCATAAGTAAAAGTAGTTATATTTTTGCCTAAGGCTTCATCTAAAATAGCATTGGTTTCTTGTCTCCAATCAGTTTTAGATTCTTTAATATACGCAATTAATACCTCTTTAATATCTTTAACCATTTTAGAATGATTATGTTTTTTAGCACCATTTTTTAATCCAGAATAGGCACTTACAGGAACCAAACCATGGTCTGCCACACTATTTAAAACATCATGAGCTAATCCTCCTTCACTAAATTGAGCTTTACCTTGTCTCATAATATAATTCCATGCTTTTTTAGGGTATGTTTGTCTAACAGTATACATCTCAGATAAATCAATCTGTTTACCCGTTAATCGCATAATTTCACTTTCTAAGAAAGAAGAGGTAGAAAAACTCCAACATGTCCCTGTATTTCCTTGGCTAATAACATCAGTAGCATCTAAATCAATTATTGTCTTAAAATCATATTCTTGTGAATATATTGAGATTGAAAATAAAAGAATAATGGAAAATAAAATTGAATGTTTCATAATTTTAGTGTATCATTTATTTGATATACTAAAGTATAAAAAAGAAATATACTTAAAATAAAAAAATCAGTTAAAAGGTTAAAAAACTATTCTTTTTATTTTTAATATTCGGTAGTTTCTTAGCCCATTCAACAGCTTCATATAAATCTGAAAAATACTCTACTTTAGTCGATAAAAAGAACTTTTCTAAGATAGCATTAATCCAACCTCTTTCAGTGTAAGTAACAATAGCATAACCATTTATGAAATGATTATTTCTAAAGAATTTTAACCAATCAGAAGGTCTAACTTCATATTTATTAACTCTATTAGTTATTTAACAAATAGATGGGTTTTCACCATAATGTTCTAATGCAGCTTTTATAACATCTTGTGCAGATTCCCATGTGTAAGTAACCCCTTCATTAATTTCTGCAATAATAAAGTTTTCAAAAAAATAATAAGTTCCATTATCAGATATATGTATATCTTCAATGAAGTCCGCTAAATTAGAGTCTTCTATTCTCATATATTATATATGTTAGGAGCATTGAGGTGGGAGTATCTCATATAATTAAATATATAATTTTTTTTACAAATTTAAAAGTAATGAATATGCTTATTTGTTAATTGCAAATTGAAAGGGAGATATCAATTTTACTTGTATGTTAAGCAGTTTTGCATTATATATTTATTTGCTTAACCCAATTTATAGCTTTTTGTAAACTATTGAAGTTTTCTACTTTAGTTTGTACAAATAATTTTTCTATTACAGAATTTACCCAGCCAGCTTCTGTATAGGTCACTATAGCATATCCTTTTAAACATGACTTATTATTACTATTAAAAAATTTGTACCAATCTGCTGGATTTACGGAGTAATTGTTTATTCTATTTGTAATATAACATAAAGAAGTTTTTTTTCCATAATGTTTAAAAATTGCTGGCAATAAATCTTTACCAACTTCCCATGTAAAAACAACCCCTTCGTTAATTTCTGAAACTATAAAATCTTTAAAAAAATAGTAATTCCCGTACTTAGATAAATAGACATCTTCGATTAAATTAGATATTTTAGAATTTCTTATTGTCATACTAATATTACTTAATAATTAATATTTTAGGTTTTAATCGTAGGGCTTAACAAATTTACAATGCATGCATAATATTAGCTGTTTTGTTAATCATAATAGAAATTATAAATCGTTTAAAAGAATATTTTACCGATTAAAGGCTGTTTTGTTACAGGGTTATCTTATGAAATTTTTGTGTAAGATATTTGTTTATAGTGTCTTATGTTTTTGTTTGTGTGTAACAGGTGTCAAGTAATAATTAAAAAATAGAGCAATTGTTCAATTTTTAACTGTTTAATTAAGATTTAAAAATATGGTTGGATAAATTCTATTTTCCGTATTTTTATACTTCTAAAATTAATAATAAAAATGAGCGAAATAAAATGGATTAAGGCTAAAGAATATGAAGATATTACATATAAAAAGTGTAATGGAGTTGCTAGAATAGCTTTTAATAGACCAAATGTAAGAAATGCATTTAGGCCAAAAACTACAAAAGAATTATACGATGCATTTTATGATGCTCAAGAGGATACAAATATAGGTGTCGTATTATTATCGGCTGAAGGCCCTTCAACTAAAGATGGAGTATATTCTTTTTGCTCAGGAGGTGATCAGAAAGCAAGAGGACATCAAGGCTATGTAGGAGAAGATGGCTATCATCGTTTAAATATACTAGAAGTGCAACGTTTAATTCGTTTTATGCCTAAAGCAGTTATTGCTGTGGTACCTGGTTGGGCAGTTGGAGGAGGACATAGTTTACATGTTGTATGTGATTTAACCCTAGCAAGTAAAGAACATGCCATATTTAAACAAACTGATGCAGATGTAACAAGTTTTGATGGAGGATACGGTTCTGCTTATTTAGCTAAAATGGTAGGTCAGAAAAAAGCCAGAGAAATTTTCTTTTTAGGTAGAAATTATTCTGCACAAGAAGCTTACGAAATGGGAATGGTTAATGCTGTTATTTCTCACGAAGAGTTGGAAGATACTGCATACGAATGGGCTCAAGAAATTTTAGCAAAATCTCCAACTTCTATTAAAATGTTAAAGTTTGCCATGAATTTAACAGATGATGGTATGGTTGGACAACAAGTATTTGCTGGAGAGGCAACACGTTTGGCATATATGACAGATGAAGCAAAAGAAGGAAGAGATGCTTTTTTAGAAAAGCGTAAGCCTAACTTTCCAAAACAATGGATACCATAGTAAGTAATATATGAAACAACTTTTTGTATGGCTATCTGCTTTTAGACTAAGAACATTACCGTTATCTATATCTGGAATTATTGTAGCCGGATGTTTAGCAGAGTATAATGGTGTATTTTCGTGGGACATATTTGCACTTGCAATTTTAACAACCTTAAGTTTTCAAATTCTTTCAAACTTAGCTAATGATTATGGAGATGGAGTTAAAGGAACCGATAATGATGATAGAATAGGACCAGAGCGTGCTTTACAGAGTGGAGCTATTACACCAAACCAGATGTTAGGAGCTATAAAAATTAATATAATACTTAGTATAGTATTAACAATAAGCTTAATATATACCTCATTTGGCGTAAAACACTTATTATATGCCTTATTTTTTATGGTACTGGGGTTAGTTTCCGTATTTGCAGCTATGAAATATACTATGGGAGATAAAGCCTATGGTTATAAAGGATTAGGAGATGTTTTTGTGTTTATTTTTTTTGGGTTAGTTAGTGTAATAGGTTGTTATATATTGTTTGCTAAGCGAATAGATCATGTAGTTTTCTTACCAGCTACTAGTATAGGGCTATTAAGTGCAGGTGTATTAAATCTTAATAACATGAGAGATATAGAAAGTGATGCAAAAGCTAATAAAATAACATTAGCAGTTAAGCTAGGGAAACAAAAAGCTAAACAATACCATATAATATTAGTAGGAGGCGCAATTGTTTTATCCTTTTTATTTGGTATCTTATATTATACTTCTCCATTTAATCTTATATTTTTTATAGCATATATACCGTTATTAAAACATTTAAGTTTTGTTAGAAAAAATACCGTTCCAAAACAATTTGATCCAGAATTAAAAAAACTAGCATTGTCTACAGTTGTATTGGCATTACTGCTAGGAATTGGACATTTATTATAATCCATTTAAAGAACAAGAAGAGTTATGAAAATTACATTTTTAGGTCACGCATCATTGCAGATAGAAATAGAGGATATAAATATATTAGTTGACCCATTTATTACAGGAAATCCTAAAGCATCACATATAGATGTAGAAAATATAAAAGCAGATTATATATTAGTAACACACGCTCATCAAGATCATATTTTAGATGTGGAGACTATTGCCAAGCGTACTAAGGCTAAAGTAGTCTCTAATTATGAAATTGTAACTCATTTTGAAACAAAAGGAATAGCAGGTCATCCAATGAATCATGGAGGCTCCTGGCAATTTGAATTTGGGAAAGTAAAATATGTAAATGCCATACATACCTCTTCTTTTCCTAATGGTAGTTATGGTGGTCAACCTGGAGGTTTTGTAATAGAAAGTAATGAGAAGTGTATTTATATAGCAGGAGATACAGCTTTAACATTCGACATGAAGTTAATTCCATTACAGACAAAGTTAGATTTAGCAATATTGCCTATAGGAGATAATTTCACTATGGGAGTTGAGGATGCTATTATAGCCAGTGATTTTGTAGAATGTAATACAATTCTAGGTTACCACTTTGATACATTTGGATATATAGAAATAGACAAAGAAGAAGCAAAACGAAAATTTGCTAATAAAGATAAAGTATTAACATTATTAGAAATAGGTGAAAATGTAACCTTATAGTTATTATTTATTGTTTTTTAGCCATTCGTCTCTCAAGTCATCAGAAACTTTCCCAGTACCATCATGCCTCCAACCTGGAGGCTTAATAAAGTATTGTAGCCTATTTATTATAGATTTCCTCCCAGAAAGAACATCTTTAAACATTGCAATCCATTCTAAAAATGCAATTTTAACAGGGTTATAGGTATTTATATTAACTGTTAATCCATACACTACTTTTTCTTCTTTTAATTCAGGCTGAAACGTTTTAAATAATTTATCCCAAATAATAAAAATGCCAGCATGGTTTCTGTCTAAATAAAGAGGGTTGCTACCATGGTGAACTCTATGATGTGAAGGAGTATTCATAATAGCTTCAAACCATTTAGGAAGTTTATCTATAACTTCAGTATGTATCCAAAATTGATAAAGTAAACTAACAGACATTTGGAACATAATCATCGCAGGGTGAAACCCTAAAAGCGGTAACCATAACCAAAAAATAAAAGTATAAAATCCACCAGACCAAGTTTGACGAAGAGCGGTGCTTAAATTATAATGCTGAGACGAATGGTGTATAATATGAGAAGCCCAAAATAATCTACACTCATGAGAAATACGGTGAAACCAATAATAAGCAAAATCATCTGCAAATAAAAGTAATATAAAACTCCACCATACGACAGGGATTGTAAAAAATCTATAATTATCATAGATATAGAAGAAAGATAAAAGTACAAGAGCCTTACTTAAAAAGCCCAAAAAAACATTACCTAATCCCATACTAATAGAAGCTGCAGAGTCTTTGACCTCGTAGCTCTTAACATCTTGTTTTAGGGTAACGTACAATTCTAGTAACATTGCAAGTATAAAAAAAGGAATAGCAAATAAGATTATATCTGGGAAGTCTGTCATTATTAAATGTGATTATTGCTGCTAATTTACTAAATAAAATTAAGTATTTTTGACGTATAACTATGACAGCAACTTACCATAAATACGACCTAAATTTTAAAGAGCCAAGCGGAACATCACGTGGAGTTTTGAAAACAAAAGAAACCTGGTTTATTATATTAAATAAAAACGGTAAAGCAGGTATAGGAGAATGTGGAATTCTTAGAGGCTTATCTATCGATGATAGAGAAGATTACGAACAACAACTGCAGTATACATGTAAAAATATTGATAACGGCTTAGATACTCTTTTAATTGAAAATATTGAGTTCCCAAGCATACAAATAGGATTAGAAATGGCTTTTTTGTCATTAAATTCTGAAAGCGAATTCGATTTATTTCCCTCTAAATTTACAGGAGGTCAAGAAACAATTTCTATTAATGGATTAATTTGGATGGGAACCGAAGCTTTCATGAAGGAGCAAATACAGACTAAAATTGAAGCTGGGTTTTCATGTATTAAAATGAAAATAGGAGCTATAGATTTTGAAACAGAACTAAGTCTTTTAAAATCTATACGTAGTAACTTTAGCGAAAAGGATATAGAGCTAAGAGTAGATGCTAATGGAGCTTTTACCCCAAACGAAGCTTTAGAAAAGTTAAAACAATTGTCAGATTTTCAATTGCATTCTATAGAGCAACCTATAAAACAAGGACAGTTTGATGAAATGGCCAAGCTATGTAAGGTTACACCATTACCAATAGCTTTGGATGAAGAGCTAATAGGAGTTTTTACTAAAACAAAAAAAGAAGAATTGTTAAATAGGATTAAACCTCAATATATTATTTTAAAACCTAGTTTTATAGGAGGTTTCGCAGGTAGTGATGAATGGATTGATTTAGCTGAAAGTCAAAATATAGGATGGTGGATTACGAGTGCTTTAGAAAGTAATGTGGGGTTAAATGCAATAGCTCAGTATACCTTTTTAAAAAACAATAAAATGCCGCAAGGATTAGGAACAGGAAGTTTATTTACAAATAACTTCGATTCTCCTTTGGAAGTAAAAAATGGTACATTGCAGTACAATATAAATAATAAATGGAAATTTAAAATATAACATATGTATATAGCGCAAGCATTTAATGTATTACACGATTGGTGGAGATATTTAGTGGGTTTAATATTAATAATTATAGCCTCTTTTATTGGTCAAGTTCCCTATACAGTGGTTATTATGGCTAAAATGATAGAAAATGGAGATGATTTTACTAATGCAGACCAAACTACAATGATGTCTATTCTTGAGCCAAATTTAAACTTCTTTTTATTGTTATTATCTTTTGCAATAGGGCTAATAGGTTTATTTATAGTTGTAAAAGCATTACATAAGCAAACAATAACTCATTTAACTACAGCAAGAGAGAAAATAGACTGGAAGCGTATATTATTCTCTTTTTTCTTTTGGGGAATTTTATCATCTAGTATGGTAGCTTTTGACTATTATTCTAATCCAGATGATTATGTAAATAATTTTGAATTAAATCGATTTATAATTTTAGCTATAATTGCTATTATATTAATTCCTTTTCAAACAAGTTTTGAAGAATATTTGTTCAGAGGTTATCTAATGCAAGGCATTGGAGTTTTAACTAAAAATAAATGGGCTCCATTAGTAATAACATCTTTTATTTTTGGCTTATTACATATTATTAATCCCGAAGTTGAAAAATTAGGATATACTATAATGATATACTACATAGGAACAGGTTTATTTTTAGGAATCATTACTTTAATGGATGAAGGTATGGAGTTAGCTCTTGGATTTCATGCCGCTAATAACCTTTTTACAGCTCTTTTAGTAACAGCAAATTGGACTGCGTTTCAAACACATTCGGTTTTAAAAGATGTATCAGAGCCTACTTTAGGATTTATAGATTTAGCATTACCAGTATTTATAATCTTTCCAATTTTACTATTTATTTTTAGTAAAAAATATAAGTGGACTAATTGGAAAGATAAATTATTTGGAACTGTAGAACCTCCTGTAATTAAAGATTTAAATACAATAGGACAGTAGTGATACCTAAATACAATAAAGTACATAATAGATTTCGTTATAATAATATACATTATACATATAAAAATCTTAACGAGTTAGCTTATATTTTAATAAAAGAGGGAGAAGCATATCAAAAAGAAATAGGTGATTTTATTTTAGATTGGCAAGATAACACCCCTTTTCTTATTGCAAAAACATCTGGTTCTACAGGTGATCCAAAAACCATTAAACTTAGTAAACAAGCAATGGTGAATTCGGCTATTGCAACTGGTGATTTCTTTGGTTTACGTCCAGGAGATAGTTGTTTATTATGTTTGCCAGCATCATATATAGCAGGAAAAATGATGCTTGTTAGAGCATTTGTTTTAGGGTTAGAGTTAGATATAATAGAACCCAAGTCTAACCTTAATATTAATAACAATAAAATGTATAGCTTTTCTGCAATGGTGCCTATGCAACTGCAAAGTAATGTTAATAAGTTAGGCAATATAAAACAGCTTATTGTAGGCGGAGCACAAGTGTCTAATGCGTTAGTAAGTACAATAAAAGACTTAAAAACTAGAATTTACGAAACTTACGGGATGACAGAAACAGTATCTCATATAGCAGTAAAACAAATAAATGGAAATGAAATATCTCAAACATTTAAGACATTGCCTAATGTAAGTATATTTCAAGATAAAAGAGGATGTTTAGTTATAGAAGCTCCAAATGTTGCATCAAATACTATCGTAACAAACGATAATGTTATTATAGAAAGTGACAATGCATTTAAATGGTTGGGGCGTTTTGATAATGTTATAAATACAGGAGGCATTAAAGTCTTTCCAGAACAATTGGAAAATAAATTAAAAGAAAATATAAAAACTCGATTCTTTATAGCATCAGAAAAAGATGAAAGATTAGGGCAGAAAGTTATATTGATATTAGAAGGGAATAATACTGTTAATAATTCTATATTTGAAGAATTGAAAGCATACGAAAAACCTAAGGAAATATATACTATTCCTCAGTTTATAGAAACAACTTCAGGAAAAATTCAACGTAAAAAAACGTTAGAAAAATTAAAGTAAATAATGCTGTAACAAAACATAAGTTGCAACTACTAATAAAAAAAGAATAAATTATATATGAATTTTATAAAACGCGTATTAGCAACAGTAACAGGGATTTTTGTTTTTTTGGGGCTCTGTTTTGGTCTACTATTAATCATTGGTCTTTTAGCAGGATCTTCTTCAGAAAAGACGGTTACTGTTAAAAATGACTCGGTATTAGATTTAAAACTAAACTTTCCTATAAAGGATTATGCGGCGAAAACAGTATTTAAAGAATATCCATTTTTAGATGAAACTAATAAAAATGGATTATTTGATATTATTAATGCAATAGAATATGCGGCAACCGATTCTAAAATAAAAGGAATTTCTATAGATAGTAATTTTTTAATAGCAGGAGTGTCTCAAACAAAAGCTATTAGAGATGCTTTGTTACAATTTAAAGAATCTGGAAAGTTTATAACTGCTTATGCAGATGTATATAGTCAAAAAGATTACTATTTAAGTTCGGTTGCAGACACTATTTATATGAATCCTGTAGGAGCTATGGAATTTAAAGGTTTGTCAACAGAGCGTTTGTATTATAAAGACTTTCAAGAAAAAACAGGCTTGAAAATGGAAGTAATACGCTTAGGAAAATATAAAAGCGCAGTTGAGCCTTATTTAGAAAATGAAATGAGTGAGAATAATAGAGAACAAATAAGTGTCTATTTAAATGGGTTATGGGACGAAATAAAATCTGAAATATCACAAAGTAGAAACATCTCTACAGATGAATTAAATACAATTGCTGATGATTTGTTAGCTAGAACCCCAGCCATGGCAAAAGAATCTAAATTAATTGATAGAATAGCTTACAGAGATGAATATGAAAGCGATTTAAGAACAGCGATAGGTATAGATTTAGATAAAGAAATAAACACTATTAGTATTGAAGATTATTCTAATTATGCAGCAGATAAAAAATCTGTGAAATTTGCTAAAGATAAAATAGCAGTCATTTATGCAGAAGGGCAAATTATTTATGGAAGAGGCAATGAGAATTTTGTAGGGCAAGGCACTATGGGAGAGTCATTAAAAAAGGCTAGAGAAGATGATAAAATAAAGGCTATTGTTTTAAGAGTAAATTCACCGGGAGGAAGTGCATTGGCAAGTGAATTAATTTGGAGAGAAATAGAACTAACAAAAAAAGTAAAACCAGTAATTGTCTCTATGGGAGATGTAGCAGCTTCAGGCGGTTATTATATAGCGTGTAATGCAGATAAGATCTTTGCAGAAGCAACTACAATAACGGGAAGCATAGGAGTTTTTGGAACTTTGCCTAATGGAAAGGATTTAGCAGATAAAATGGGGATAAATGCAGAACAAGTGAAAACCAATAAAAATGCAGTAACCTATAGCTTTTTTGAGCCATTAAGCGAAGAACAACGTGCATTTATAAAAGAGGGTATAAACGATGTGTATGAATTATTTACACAGCGTGTAGCCGATGGTCGAGAAGGCTTAACACAAGATGATGTAAAAGCAATAGCTCAAGGGCGAGTATGGACAGGTAACGATGCTTTAAGTAATGGGTTAGTAGATGAGTTGGGAGGATTAGATGATGCTTTAAAATATGCAGCCGAATTAGCAGAAATTGACAACTACAGAGTAAAAGAACTTCCAGTTTACGAAAAAACGATAGAAGAATTAGTAGAAGGGTTTGGCTTAATAAAATCTAAAGAATCTATTTTGGAAGAAGAATTAGGAGTAGAAAACTATAAAATTTTAAAAGAAATTAAAACAATGACTGAGCAAAAAGGAGTACAGTTATTATTTCCATTTAATACAGAAATTAAATAAAATCTAATGTTAATACAGTAATTAGTATATACCTTAAGATATAAATTATAATAAAAGGTTAAGCATTGGCTTAGCCTTTTTTATTTTCCAAGTTCCCTCATCGAAAGTATGTATTCCCTCAATATAGATTTTGTAATACAGGCTTTGGTTATAGTTTTACTTCGAATTTAAAAACATTAGCCATGAAAGTATTAACTATTACTAAACAAATAACTGGTGTATTCTTTTTCTTGTTATTAGCACTTCAATTACACGCCCAAGAAAAAACTATATCGGGAATAATTACAGATGAATTAGGGGCTCCATTACCTGGGGTAAGTATTGTTAGAGTAGGAACAAAAGATAGGGCCCAAACCAATTTTGATGGAAAGTATTCAATAAAAGTATATAAGGGGAATACTTTAAGGTATTTTTCATTGGGGTATAAAACTACAGATAGAATAATAGGAGACTCTAAAACGATAAGTTTTAATATGGAATTAGATAATACCGCTTTAGATGAAGTTGTTGTTACTGCTTTGGGAATTAAGAGAAAGAAAGATGAAGTCGCTTATGCTTATCAAGAAGTAAAAATAGAAGCGTTAACTAAAACAAATAACCTAAATGTAGTTAATGGTTTAGCAGGCAAAGTTTCTGGTTTACAAATAACACAAAATACTAATGGCGTAAATGGAGGAACTAGGATTGTATTAAGAGGAAATCGCTCTACTGCAAAAGGTAATGAAGCATTAGTTGTAATAGACGGAACAATAGCTACTTCAGCAGAATTAAATAAAATAAAGTCTAAAAAAATAAAATCTGTAAATGTTATTAAAGGATCTAGAGGGGCAGCACTATATGGCTCTCAAGGAGCAAATGGTGTTATAATAGTAGTTACTAAAAAAGGAAATTATAAGAGCTTAAATACTAAAGAACAAAAATTACAGCGAAAAGAAATAGTAAAGCAGGAGTCGGTAAAAATGGATAATGAATCTTACTCTAAAATCCATGAAAATAAGTTTAAAAGTGCAGCAACAGAATCACTATCTACATTTTCAATAGATGTAGATAAAGCATCTTATAGTAATGTAAGACGTTTAATTAATAACGGACAATTTGTATCTGCTGATGCTGTTAAAGTAGAAGAAATGGTCAACTATTTTAATTATAATTACCCTCAACCACAAGGGGAACATCCCTTTTCTATAAATACAGAAGTAACAAAAACACCTTGGAACAAAGACACTAAATTGGTAAAAATAGGTTTACAAGGCAAAACATATAAAAATGATGCTTTACCAGCATCTAATCTTACTTTTTTAATAGATGTGTCTGGGTCTATGAATTCTACAAAAAAATTACCATTATTAAAATCAGCCTTTAAGTTGTTAGTTAACCAATTAAGAGATAAAGATAATGTTGCCATAGTAGTCTATGCAGGAGCAGCCGGAGTTGTATTAGAACCAACATCTGGAAGAAATAAAGAGACAATTATAAAAGCATTAGACAATTTAAGAGCTGGAGGATCTACAGCTGGAGGTCAAGGTATAGAATTGGCATACAAATTAGCACAACAACACTTCAAAGAAGATGGAAATAATAGAGTAATATTAGCTACAGATGGAGATTTTAATGTAGGAGCATCAAGTAATGAAGCTATGGAGAAACTAATAGTTGAAAAAAGAAAAACAGGAGTGTTTTTATCTGTTTTAGGATTTGGATATGGTAACTATAAAGATTCTAAACTAGAAACATTAGCAGACAAAGGAAATGGAAACCATGCCTACATAGATACTATGCAAGAAGCTAAGTTAATTTTTGGAAAAGAATTTGGAGGTACGTTATTTACTATAGCAAAAGATGTTAAAATTCAAGTAGAATTTAATCCAACCAAAGTACACGCTTACAGATTAATTGGATATGAAAATAGACTATTAGCAAATGAAGACTTTATAGATGATACTAAAGATGCAGGAGAATTAGGAAGTGGACACAACGTAACAGCATTATACGAAGTAATACCAGTTGGTTCAAAAAGTGATTATTTAAAAAAAGTACATAATTTAAAATATATAAAAACTAAAACTATAAACGAATTTGCAGATGAGTTAATGACAGTAAAGTTTAGGTATAAAAAGCCAGATGGGAAAAAAAGTATAGAACTTGTACATGTAACAAAAGATGAAGTTACTGAAGCATCATTGGATATGAAGTTTGCATCATCGGTAGCATTATTCGGTATGCAATTAAGAGCATCACAATTTCATAATAACTCAAAAATAGAAGATGTAATTGCTTTGGCAGAAGCAGGTAGAGGAGATGATAGAGATGGTTACCGAGCAGAATTTATTAGGTTAATTTCTACAGTAAAATAGATTAGTTTTACGCCAATACTGGTGGGTAAAAGGTAGAAACTATTATCTGTTTTATAGAAAAAAGGTTAAGCATTTGTTTAACCTTTTTTTATGCAGAATTTTCCCTCATTAAAAACGATACTTCCCTCATTATTAGTTTTTTAATTTATTGTATACTCATAGTTTTACTATAACAAAAAAAGCAAAATTATGAAACATATAATAACCACATTACTAATAGTGTTTAGTATGACTATTGTTAATTCACAAGGTACAAATTTAAAAACAGAATCTGTTGAAATAGATAACTTAATCTCATTTATAGCAGAATATTTTCCTGTAGTAGAAAAACCAAAAGATAATGCTGTTAACTCAGTAAAAAACACGTTGTTTTTAATAGAAACTTCAGCCAAAAATTTCTCACAAGAAGAAAAGATCATTTTACAACAAAGTTTTAGATTTCTATCTAAAAGATTAACAAAAGATGATACGATTACTATTGTGGTGTATTCGGGACAAAATGGTGTACTCTTAGAAAGTATTTCGGCAAGAGAAATAAAAAGAATCCTACATGTGTTTAATGATGTAAAATCTAATATCAAAAAGCAAGATAAAGATGGTATTACATTAGCATATAAACTAGCTCAAGAACAGTTTAATATTGAAGCGGCAAATACTATAGTAATGGTTAGGAACCCCAAAGAGTTAACCTCGGAGAAATCTATAGAAGTTAACACTTTAACAGCAGTTAAGCCTAAAGTTGAATCAAAGCCTAAGAATAATACAGTTTTACTTACTGCAATTACATTATTACCGGAATTAATTTCAATCATAAAAGATTAAAAAATAAGAAGATCATGAAATATATTTTACAAATAATATTATTCTTGTTGGTTACATTTAAAGTCCAAGCTCAAGACATACCATCCATAAAAGTTGGAGATGATAAATTAGGAATTACTTCTTTAGATATTAAAGTTGAAATAATAGGAAACATAGCAACAACAACCTATGATATGTTGTTTTATAATCCAACGAATTCTGTATTAGAAGGAGAGCTAGCTTTTCCATTAGGCGAAGGACAAAATGTATCCCGCTTAGCATTAGAAGTTAATGGTAAATTAAGAGAAGCTGTTGTAGTAGAAAAAGAACAAGGACGTGTTGCTTTTGAAGCAGTAGTTAGGAGAGGAGTAGACCCTGTTTTATTAGAAAAAGTAACAGGTAATAATTATAAAGCTAGAATTTATCCCATACCAGCCAAGGGGTATAAAAGAGTGGTGTTAGCGCATGAACAAGAACTTGCATTAAACGAAGATGCTCATTATTTTCAATTACCATTAGGTTTTAAAAAGAATCTAGATTATTTTGCTATAGAGATGCTTGTTTTTAATCAAGATATAACACCATCTATAAGTAAAGGAGCATTATCTAACTTTAAATTTAATCCGGTACATTCTAATTTTTATGCAAAGACAGTAAAAAAGAATTTTACACCAAAGACTTCTTTAACTATAAAAATACCCCAGGGTTATGAAAATAATAAAAAGATAATTTGTGATGACTATTTTTATGTTTATAAACGATTAAATCCAGAAAATAGAACGCGAGTAAAATCAAAAGAAATAACATTATTTTGGGATGTTTCTTTATCTCAAAAAGAAAGAGACCTTGAAAAAGAACTTCAATTTTTAGACATTTATTTTAAGTACTTAGAAAAAGTAAAAGTAAAACTTGTAACTTTTAGTAATGAAATACAATTTGAGCAAAAGTATAATATAAAAAATGGAAATTGGGAGGACTTAAAAGAAGTATTAAGTACATCTGTTTATGATGGCGGGACATCTTATACTAATCTATTTTTTAATAAAAATTCAGATGAAATACTACTATTTTCAGATGGCATGAAAAACTTGAGCGGTTTTCCTAATACCTTTTCAGTTCCTGTATTTGTAGTGAATAGTATTGTAAGGGCAAATCATTCAGAATTAAAAAATCTATGTGAAAAAACAAAAGGGAAGTATATAAATCTTGAAAAAAATACTGTTGCAGAAGCTTTATATAAAATAAAATTTGAAGCTTTTAAATTGTTAAGTGCTAAGTCCTCAAATAGCGTTTTAGAAATATATCCAAACAAAGAAGTTTCAGTAGGAAAAGATTTTTCAATTTCAGGAAAAGGATTTCAGGAAAAGGATACAATCAGATTACAATTTGGTTATGGAGACGAAATAACAAAAACAGAAACAGTTATAATAAAAAAGGATATAAATAACCCATTGGTAAAACGTATCTGGGCACAAAAAAAATTAGAGGTATTGCAAGAAGAAAGTGAATTAAACAAAGAAAGTATTATTACGCATAGTAAACTCTATAATTTAGTAAGTGATCATACCTCATTAATAGTCTTAGAAACCGTTTGGGATTATGTACAGTATAAAATTACACCACCAGAAGAATTATTGGAAGAGTATAATACCATTTTAGAAAAAAATAAAGGTAAGCAAGTCAAAGTGGTACAAAGAGAAAAAAAGGGACAAGAAATTGAGGAGGTAGAAATAAAGAGTATTATTAATGATGGTAACTTTCAAGGAAGAATATCTGGTACTATTTCAGATGAAGACGGTTTACCAATGCCAGGAGTTAGTATTTTGGTAAAAGGAACTAGTAATGGAACACAAACAGATTTTGATGGTAATTACTCTATTAACGCATCAGTAGGAGATGTAATTACTTACTCTTCTATAGGTTATCATACTTTAGAAGCAGATGTAGGTACATCTAGTAATATTAGTTTTAGTATGGAAGAGAATAATGCAGCTATAGATGAAGTTGTAATAACTGCCTTAGGAATTAAAAGAAAAGTAGATAACGTTGGTTTTGCATATCAAACTATAACAAATGCAGAGTTAAATAGAGATTTTTATAGAGGACAACATGGAAGTTCTTCTTGGAGAAGTAGAGATAATAAATCGTCTACTAATAAGAGAGGGAAATATAAAGGAGACCTTATTGTATATAATAATATAAATAAAGCATATTATATTAAAGAGCTATTGAAAACAAACTCTTTACAAGAGGCTTATAGTTTATATTTAAAACAACGGGAAGATTATAGAGATGTTCCAGCGTATTATGTAGATGTTTACGATTATTTTAAAGTATTAGGAGATAATGATTATAGTTTGCGAATACTAACAAACATAGCCGAAATAGATTTTGATAATTATGAACTGTTAAGAGTTTTAGCTTATAAGCTTGAAGAGAATAAAAATTATAAACTTGCAAGTTATATTTATAAAAGAATTTTAAAATTACGCCCAGAAGATTCACAATCTTATAGAGATGTAGCGCTAGTATACGAAGCTATAGAAGAAAATGAAAAGGCATTTAATTTGCTAAATGATATTATTACTGGAACTATATATAAAGCAAACAGACGACGACAATTTAAAGGTGTTGAGAGTATTGCTAAGCATGAAATCAATAAAATCATGAAAAAAAGTAATTCTATTGATAAAGAAGAGCTAATAGATTACAATAATATAAAAGCTACTTTTGATGTACGAATAGTTATAGATTGGAATCATAATGACACAGATATAGATTTACATGTAATAGATCCTAATAGAGAAGAATGCTCTTATAAACATACAAAAACAAAAATAGGAGGTGAAATCTCTGCAGATATGACGCAAGGTTTTGGACCAGAAGAATTCATACTTAAGAATGCTAAAAAAGGTGAATATTATGTCAAGGTGAAATACTATGGAGATCGATACCAAAAAGTAGAAAATCCAACCTTTATGAAGGTTACCATGTTTAAAAACTATGGAAAGCCAAATGAAACAAAAGAAATTAAAGTTATACGATTAACAAAAACTAAAGACAAACAAATTGTAGCAAAAATAGAAGTATAAATTAGAGTTTTTATTATTAAAATGTACAAAATCCATTTCACTTGCATAAAAGCAAGGTTTACTCAATAGAAAGTGTATTTCGCTCAATTGCTTTTTATTTTTAATATCTTTAATTATAGTTTTACTTTAAACTAAATTAATGAACTTATGAAAACAATATTAAAACTCTTACTTGTAACAATTGTTACGGTACAAGCTTATGCACAAGAAGCCCCAATTATAGATCAAATAAATGTATCTGGAGTAATTTTGGACGAAGACGGAAATCCTTTTCCTAATGTAAGTATATTAGTAAAAGGGACTACAACAGGAACAGAAACTAATGTAAATGGAAATTATTCTATAGCTGTTAATGCTGGAGAAGTTTTAACTTACTCTTTTAAGGGGTATTCTACCTCTGAAGCGTACGTTAACGAACCAAAAAATATTAATATAACAATGATTCCTAAAGAAAGTGAATCTAAAGATGTTGTAGTAACAACTTTGGGGTTAGAACGTAAAAAAGATGAAATTACTACTGCTTATAGAGTAATAGATAATAAATTACTTACTCAAGGTAATAACTCAGATGTTTTAAGCAGTTTAGCGGGTAAAGTAAGTGGTTTAACTGTTTTAGAAAAAAATGGAAGAGTAAAATTAATATTAAGAGGTAATAGATCTCTTGAAGGAGACAATTCTGTCTTAATTGTTTTAGATAACGTAATTACCCCTGCTGATTTTGTGAGAACAATAGATCCAAGGTCTGTAAAAACCGTAAATGTAATTAAAGGAGCTGCTGGTTCAGCTTTATATGGTAGTCAAGGAAGTAATGGTGTATTAGTAATAACAACAAGTAAAGATTATAATTCAAAATTACCGGTAGTAAATAAAACAGCCAGTAAGCATAAAGCTGTAATGTATAGAGGTAGATTAAAAGTAAAAAATAATAGTAATAAAGCCGATTACATAAAAGCATTATCTAAAGCAAAAACAAATGCGGAAGCATATAATACGCATACAACCGAATTAAAAGAAAAGCATAAAGATGATTCTGGATACTATGTAGATTTATATGATTTCTTCTCTAAAAAAGGAGCAGATAAAGAAAGTAAAGCTATTTTAAATGAAATTATAAAGTCTGAATATGATAATTACGAATTACTAAAAGCATTAGGCTATAAGTTAGAAGCTGCAAAAAAATATAAATTAGCTAGTTCTGTATATAAAAGAGTTTTATTGTTAAAACCAGAAGATGCACAATCGTATAGAGACTTAGCATTAGCATACCAAGAAATTGGAAAAAAACAAAAAGCATTCGAATTATTAAATACTGTTGTAAGTGACGCAGTATACAAAGCTAAAGACACTAAAAAATCTTTTGCAATGAATAATATTGTTAAGAATGAAATTAATAGCTTAATTCAAAGTGATAATGCTATAGATAAAAATGCTTTAGATAGCTATAATGAAATAAATACTAATTACGATGTAAGGGTTGTTATTGATTGGAATAGAGCAGATACAGATATAGAGTTACACGTAGTAGATCCTAATTTAGAAGACTGTTTTTATAAAAACCCTAAAACACAAATAGGAGGAGAAATTGCAGCAGATGAAACTGCAGGTTACGGACCAGAAGAATTTACATTACGTAATGCTAGAAAAGGAGATTATTATGTTAAAGTAGGTTATAATAATAAAACGAAACAAAACGATGAAAACCCTACATTTATGAAGATTACAACATTTAAAAATTATGGTACAGCTAAAGAAACAAAAGAGGTACAGGTAATAAGATTAGCAAAAAATAAAGGAGAGCAAATTGTCGCTAAGATTACTATTTAGAATCAATTAAAAATTAATTACAAAAAAGGAACGTTTTTAACGTTTCTTTTTTTGTATGTTAATACAAGACTTAGTATTAATCTTTGTGTATGAAGTTAATTCTGTGATTTCGTTTTTTAAGAGTTTCTTTAGCAGATTTATGCTGTTCTTCAAATGTTTCTAGGGTTGTCCCTTTACAAATACCATAAGAATAATGATACCTTAAAAGCTCTATGTCCAGTTTAGATAAATTCTTATTAGAAGAGTAACAATTAGAAAAGTAACTATCGCAATTAAAATCATTGATAAGCTTGAAATAACCAACAGCAATTATAAAGTACTCTCTTAATTTATAAAGTCTAAGTTTAGAGTTAAAATATTTATCAGGATCTATTTTAATAGCAGCTCTGTAAAGTTGGTTTTTTCCATTCCAATACAAGTAATCTGACGTTTTTTTATCTACTAATTTAGACTCGTAATCATAATCTCCATTGTAATAAATAACAAAATTGGAATCTTCAACACGCTTTACTTGATAAATATTTAAAGAATCAATTTGAGAACTTATAGTATTAGTAAAAGACATTAATTCTTTTCTTTCCTTTTTAGAAATACTTTTAGAAAAAAATAACTTAATATCATTTTTCCAATACTTCATTTTTGTGTCTTTACTATACTTACCATTACTATGGTTAAATGCTACTTTTTTATAATAGTTTAAAAATGTGGAATCTTTATATTCATAAGGAACTCGTACACCTTTAGGGGGCTTATAGTTCTCAACTAAAACTAAAGTATCTTTATCTTTAAATTTAAAATTTAGGCTATCTTTTTGTGTTAAAGGTTTTTTGTATTTAGCTTTATACATACTAATTGGCATATAAGTAGCAATTTTTTGTCTATGTATTTTCTGCTGAGAATAACTAGAGTATGTAAAAAGAAAAATAAAAGATAAAATTAGTAGTCTCATTCTTTATGTATATTAAGCAACTTCTTAAAAGTAGTACCATTAATTTTCTGATCGTATATAGCCCCGTAATGGATTCGCAAAAGCTCTATATCTTTTTTAGAGATGTTATTCGAATTATTATATTTCTTACTTAGTAAACTGTCTTTCCCAATATATTTACTAAATTGAAAATGACCTAAACCTATAAAGAATATTTGTTTTAATTGCTTTAATAGTTTTTCATTAGTATTAGATTGCGAAGGGTTTACAGACAAGATACCACTATAAAATTTGTTGTTATTATCTGTTAATAAATGATAAGTAGCTCCAGTAGTTATATAGGCTTCTTTATTTAATTTTTTATCAAAAACATACTCTTCTCCATAAGTATAAATTGTTTTAGAACTTGTTTTAATATAAAAATTTGCCTTTTCTAAATTATTTGTGAATGTAATATTAAGGTTTCTAATGTCATATTTTTTTAAACTTGAAAAAAAATTTTTAAAGTCTTTTCTTATACTTTTTGGTAATTTAGTATCCATATATACTATTATAGCCGTATTCCATTGTTTCAGTTCGTAAACTGTTTTTGATGTTTCTGTAGAATTATAAAACACAACAAATTGATAGGTTTTAAAAATATTTTTATTAGAATACGCAGATGGGTTTAAATAATTCGCATATTTTAATTCTGAAAAATTATAATTATCATACAAAGTATCATTACTTATAATAACTTGTTCTCTAACATTATTAGAACTATTAATTACTGTAGAACTAAATAAACGCTTATGTGGAACGATATCATCAAACTTATTTTGAGCCAACAATGGATTGGTTAAAATAATAAAAGCGAAAAGAGTTAATAATCGATTCATAAATTACACTTGTAAAACTCCCATATTAAAAGGCTTTTCAATTGGAGCATGATTTGCAGCTTCAATACCCATACTAATCCATTTACGAGTATCTAAAGGATCAATGATGGCATCAGTCCATATTCTTGCTGCAGCATAATATGGAGAAACTTGATTATCGTAACGCGATTTTATTTTATTAAATAACTCTTCTTCTTTTTCTTTTGTAAATTTCTCCCCTTGTTTTTCTAAAGAGGCCTTTTCTATTTGTAATAGAACCTTAGCAGCGCTATTGCCGCTCATAACAGCTAATTCTGCACTAGGCCATGCAGCAATTAATCTTGGATCGTATGCTTTACCACACATCGCATAATTACCAGCACCATAACTATTACCAATAACAATTGTAAACTTTGGTACAACACTGTTACTTACAGCATTTACCATTTTGGCACCATCTTTTATAATACCACCATGTTCACTTTTGCTACCTACCATAAAACCTGTAACATCTTGTAAAAATACTAACGGAATTTTCTTTTGGTTACAGTTGGCTATAAAACGAGTTGCTTTATCAGCACTATCGTTATAAATAACTCCTCCAAATTGCATTTCTCCTTTTTTGGTTTTTACTAACTTTCTTTGGTTCGCAACTATACCAACAGCCCAACCATCTATTCTAGCATACGTTGTAATAATGGTTTGCCCGTAACCAGCTTTATACTCATCGTATTCCCCATTATCTACTATACGTTTAATAATCTCGTACATATCATACTGGTCAGCTCTAGATTTAGGTAAAATACCATAAATGTCTTCTGGGTTATCTTTTGGTTTCTTTGCTTCAATTCTATTATAACCAGCTTTATCAAAGTCTCCAATTTTATCTACAATATTTTTAATTGTATCTAAAGCATCGTGATCGTCTTTAGATTTGTAGTCTGTAACACCAGAAATTTCACAATGTGTGGTAGCACCACCTAGAGTTTCATTATCTATACTTTCACCAATAGCAGCTTTTACTAAATAACTACCAGCAAGAAAAATACTCCCAGTTTTATCAACAATAAGAGCTTCATCACTCATAATTGGTAAATAAGCACCACCAGCAACACAACTACCCATAACTGCTGCAATTTGGGTAATACCCATACTGCTCATAATAGCATTGTTTCTAAAAATACGCCCAAAATGCTCTTTATCAGGGAAAATTTCATCTTGCATTGGCAGATAAACACCAGCGCTATCTACTAAATAAATAATAGGAAGCTTATTTTCTATAGCAATTTCTTGAGCTCGTAAGTTCTTTTTTCCTGTAATAGGAAACCAAGCTCCAGCTTTTACTGTAGCATCATTAGCAACAACTATACACTGTTTACCTTTTACATATCCTATTTTTACAACAACACCACCAGAAGGACATCCACCATGTTCTTTGTACATATCTTCTCCTGCAAAAGCACCTATTTCTATGCTTTTAGATTTTTTATCTAAAAGATAATCAATACGTTCACGCGCAGTTAATTTACCTTTAGCATGATGTTTCTCTATGCGTTTTTCTCCGCCTCCAAGTTTTACTTTAGCAAAGCGCCTTTTTAAATTAGATAATAGTAATTTATTGTGGTCTTCGTTTTTATTGAAGTTGATATCCATATTTAGTTTTTATTTGCCACGAATTTACAAAACCCAAACATGTATTAAAAGTGAATGTTTTGTTAATAAATAAAACATGGTAATATATACCTAGGAATATATAATTATTTTTTACTATATTTGCACTATAAAACTATATAAAATGAAAAGAGATAAAATTATTTATTATGCAGCAACAGGGTTATTAACGTTATTAATGTTATTTTCTGTAAGTATGTATTTTTTTAAACATGATAATGTTTCACAAATGTTTACTAATTTCGGGTATCCAACTTATATTATCTATCCATATGCGGTAGCAAAATTACTAGGGATATTTGCAATTTGGAATCCTAATTTTAAAGTAATAAAAGAGTGGGCATATGCAGGTTTCTTTTTTGCTTTTATTTTGGCTTTCTTTGCTCACTTTATGATTGGTGATGGAGAAGAGATGGGGGCATTAGTAGCTTTTATACTATTAATGACATCATATATTTTTAATAAAAAATTAAATAAGTAAAAAATGAAGAAAATTATAGCATTCGCAGGAAGTAATAGTAAACAATCTATAAATAAAAAATTAGCAGAATATGTTGCTAATCAAATTGAAGATGTAAACACTGAAATATTAGACTTAAATGATTACGAATTGCCTATTTATGGAATGGATTATGAAATAGCTCATGGAATTCCAGATAACGCTAAAGAGTTTTTAGATAAAATAAAATCATCAGATGGTATAGTGTTATCATTAGCAGAGCACAATGGAGCATATGCATCTGTATTTAAAAATATTTTTGATTGGATGTCTAGAATAGATGGTAAATTATGGAGTGATATTCCAATGTTATTAATGGCTACGTCTCCAGGAGGAAGAGGAGGAGCAACAGCACTAGAAATAGCAAAAGGAAGATTCCCATATATGGGAGGGAACATTATAGCTGATTTTTCTTTGCCATCATTTAACGATAATTTTTCCAAGAATGGCCTTTTAGATAGTAAGTTAAATGAAGATTTGAATAATAAAATTGAAACATTTAAAAAAGCAATTTAAATGGGAGATTTATCTAAAGATATTAATTCAAGTTTTCCTAACAATAAAGTGAAAGCATTATTAAATGTAATTTATACTGCTAACTGGATAAGTAACTTGCAAAATGCATACTTTAGGCCTTTTGGTATATCTCCGCAACAGTTCAATATTTTAAGAATTTTAAAAGGAGCTAATAAACCAATTAAAGTACAAACTATTAAGGAGCGCATGTTAGAGCGCTCCCCAAATGCAACAAGGTTAATGGATAAGCTATGCGATAAAGAGTTAATAGAACGTTTAGCATGTCCTAATGATAGAAGAGTAGTACATATTAAAATTACTGACAAAGGATTATTATTATTAGATGAAATTTCTAAAGATCACAAAAAAGATTTACTTGAAAACTTAACTGAAAATGAAGCAGAGCAATTAAGTAATCTATTAGATAAAATGCGTTAGTATATTTTTTAAACAATTATTTTCCATGGAAAATAAAAATAATTAAAGCAATGAAATTAAATACAATAAAAACTGTTGGAAGAAGCGATTTTGTTGATATGGGACCAATAAAACTAAGACAACCTATACCAACAAAAAATATAGAAAATATAGACCCATTTTTATTATTGCACCATTATGGACCTTATGATATAAATGAAAAAAATAATCCTTTCGATTTAGGGCCACATCCACATCGTGGGTTTGAACCAATAACTTTTTTATTACAAGGAGAGCAATTACATAGAGACTCTTTGGGTAATGAAAGCGTTGTAAAAGCTGGAGATGTACAATGGTCTACTGCTGGGAGAGGAATTATACATTCGGAGGGACCAACAAAATCGTTTGTGAAAAAAGGAGGAGTATTAGAAGGAATACAACTATGGTTGAATTTACCTTCAGAAAAAAAAATGATACCCGCAGCATATCAGCATGTTGAAGGTGAAATTTTTAATGTTATCAATTCTGCAGATGAAAAAATAACAACTCAAATTATAGCAGGAGAATTAGATGGAATATATGGTAAAATAAAAACGCAAACATCAGTAAATGTATACATGATTTCTGGAAGTAAAGGAGGAAGTCAAGTAATCAAAACTGCAAAAAATCATAATGTATTAATCTATTTAATTGATGGTAGTGTTACTATAAATAAAGAAGTTAAATTAATTAAAAACGATAATCAACTTATAGAATTTAACAGTGATGGAGAAGGAATTACTGTTGAGCTACTTAAGGAGAGTAAACTATTATTTTTATCAGGAACACCATTTAATGAAAAGGTAACCTCTTGGGGACCATATGTTATGAATACACAAACTGAAATTATGGAGGCTCTTAGAGATTATCAACAAGGAAAAATGGGCTTTTTAGAAAGATAATATATAAAGTTATCACAGATTTAATGCACTTTTTGTCTAAAAATGCGATATTTGCCATTACCTAAATAAAATAATATATTTAAAATAATTAAAGATGGCGATGAATAAGAATACAGTGTTGGCATGGGCTACCACTATAATGATAATTGTTGGATTAGCATTAATAGCATTAGGTGCATTTAGATATGATGATGTTGCAGGATGGGGATTTGCATCAGTTGGTATTGGTTTTTTTGCAATTGCATGGGTATTTAATGCTTTAAAAGGAAGAGTTTAATTATTAATTTAGATTAAAAACAAGTATTTAGATTACAATATAACAACCAATATAAATATGTCTGACGATAAAAAAATAATCTTTTCAATGGCAGGTCTTACTAAGACCTTTCCTGGAGCTAATACACCTGTACTAAAAAATATATACTTAAGTTTCTTTTACGGAGCAAAAATTGGAATTCTAGGGCTTAATGGTTCAGGAAAATCTACGTTATTAAAAATTATAGCTGGAGTAGATAAAAACTATCAAGGAGATGTAACATTTTTACAAGATTACTCCGTTGGTTATTTAGAGCAAGAACCGCAATTAGATGAAAATAAAACAGTATTAGAAGTTGTAAAAGAAGGAGCAGCAGAAACTGTTGCTATTTTAGATGAGTATAATAAAATAAACGACATGTTTGGCTTAGAAGAAGTCTATAGTGATGCAGATAAAATGCAAAAGCTTATGGATAGACAAGCCGTATTGCAAGATGAAATAGATGCAGCAAATGCTTGGGAGTTAGATACTAAGTTAGAAATAGCAATGGATGCATTGCGTACTCCAGAAGGAGATAAAAAAATTGGAGTACTTTCTGGAGGAGAACGCCGTAGAGTAGCATTATGTCGTTTATTATTAAAAGAACCAGATGTATTGTTATTAGATGAGCCTACCAACCACTTAGATGCAGAATCTGTACATTGGTTAGAGCAGCACTTAGCACAATACAAAGGAACCGTAATTGCTGTAACTCATGATAGATACTTTTTAGATAATGTAGCTGGTTGGATTTTAGAATTAGATAGAGGAGAAGGTATTCCATGGAAAGGAAACTATTCATCATGGCTAGACCAAAAATCTAAACGTTTAGCGCAAGAAAGTAAATCAGCATCTAAACGTCAAAAAACGTTAGAACGAGAATTAGAATGGGTTCGCCAAGGAGCAAAAGGACGTCAAACAAAGCAAAAAGCACGTTTGAAGAATTACGATAAATTAATGAGTCAAGACCAAAAACAATTGGATGAGAAACTTGAAATTTATATACCAAACGGTCCACGTTTAGGAACAAATGTAATAGATGCTTCTGGTATTAGTAAAGCCTATGGAGATAAATTATTATATGAAGACTTAAACTTTAGTTTACCTCAAGCGGGAATAGTAGGAATTATTGGTCCTAATGGAGCAGGAAAAACGACTATTTTTAGAATGATAATGGGAGAAGAAACAGCAGATAAAGGAACTTTTTCTGTAGGAGAAACTGCCCAAATAGCTTATGTTGATCAATCACACGTAAATATAGACTCAGAAAAAACAATATGGCAAAACTTTAGTGATGAGCAAGATTTAGTCATGATGGGAGGTAGACAAGTAAATTCTAGAGCCTATTTAAGTAGATTTAACTTTAGTGGGAGCGAGCAAAACAAGAAAGTAAAGTTATTATCTGGAGGAGAACGTAACCGTTTGCATTTAGCAATGACATTAAAAGAAGAGGGCAATGTTTTACTTTTAGATGAGCCAACAAATGATTTAGATGTTAATACACTTCGAGCTCTTGAAGAGGGGTTAGAAAATTTTGCAGGATGTGCAGTAGTGATTAGTCACGACCGTTGGTTTTTAGATAGAATATGTACGCATATTTTAGCCTTTGAAGGAAATTCTCAGGTATACTTTTTTGAAGGAGGCTTTAGTGAGTATGAAGAAAACAAAAAGAAACGATTAGGAGGAGACTTAATGCCAAAACGAATTAAATATAAAAAACTAGTACGCTAGTTCTATATATTTTAATACAAAATAAAAGCGCCTATTTAATTAATAGGTGTTTTTTTATATAAATTATTTTTCTAATTTTTTTCTCTCTTTTTCTAATTTTAAAGCATTAACGATGCTAATTACTAGTAAAATTAAAACTGCAATTAATGCTATAGAGAGTATTGTAACTAACTTAGAAGATGTAAAATCTTCTAGAAAAGAATTTGGGGTTAATGTTTGGAGCATCTCTCGGTTATTTATGGTTAATAGCAAATTTACCTATAACAAATATAGAAAAAATATTGATATGACCGAATGATTTTTTATTTATTTAATCAGTGTATATCAGTGATTTTTGAATTTATTATTTGTAGGTAATAGACTAAGTGTTTGTTTTGCGGGTTTAAAAGCGTTTTGAGTTTAATTAAAAATATTAAATATTAAATAGTAAATAGTATGTTTTTAAGTATGTTAAATAAATAATTTTAACTTAGCTTTTTGATGTCTAAGTAAGTACTCATTTTGTTTAAAAATTTAAAACCGTTTCGAAGTTTAATAATATTACTGGGGTATCCTTTGTTTATAATTATTGTGGCAGGAGTTTTTTTAATACCTCATACTTTGGGGTATTTAAAAGAAATATTTGCATTTGGATTATTAACGAGTATTTTCCTGAGCATTATACTTTTAGTAACTAATCTTAAAAAGCAAAAAGTTGTCACTATAATATCGTATGTTGTTTTATCCATACTTGCTATATTAAAATTAAGCTTTTATATAAATTATGGCGTTAAAATTAGTGCCTCCGCATTTTATGTTATTTTCGAAACCAATGCCACTGAGGCTTCTGACTTTTTATTGCAATATATTAACTTAAAGATTATTGGAATTATTGTAATCATACTAATTCCCTTACTTTGTATAATATTTCTAAAGAAATATAAAAAGCCTTCTTTTTTGGATAATAATTTAGAGATTAAAAATGAATTTATAGAAGGTAAACTATTTAAGCTTTTATGTATTGTTTTTATTATTGGAGCAGTTACTTTTATTCATTGGAAACTAAAGGAAGAAAACCTTATAATAAACATTTATTATGCTTACTCAGATTATAAAGTAACAAAAGCTAATTTAAAAAAAAGCTTAGCACAAAAGCATAGTAATTATATAAAAAATGTAGAATCTAAGGAAGGTCCACAAACATACATTGTTGTTATAGGTGAATCAACATCTAGTTGGCATATGGAACTTTATGGCTATAATAGAGAAACAAATCCTTTACTCTCTAAATTAAAGAATGAGATCATTGTTTTTAATGAAGTGATTAGTCCACATGTTCATACTATAGTATCTTTAGACAAAGTTTTAACACAATCTAATTATAAACAACCTTATAAAAAAGAAAACACATCTATAATACAACTAGCAAATGTAGCTGGCTTTTCAACGTATTGGATTTCTAATCAAAGACCTGTAGGATTACATGAGAGTGTTTCAACTTTAATTGGTTCGGCTGCAGATTACACCTATTTTTTAAATACCCAAAATGGACATGATATAATACATGATGAAGTCGTTTTACCTACATTAAATAATGTTCTAAATAAAAAGGATAAAAAGAAAATTATATTTATTCATTTAATAGGAACTCATGGTGCATATAATAAACGCTATCCAAAATCATTTAATTATTTTAAAAGCACTACAGATATAAAAAGAAAAGATTTAGATAAAAGCAAGTTAAAGTATATTAATGAATATGACAACGCAATTCGATATAATGATTCTATAGTGTATTCTATTATACAAAGTGTAAAATCTAAGAATGAAAACAGTTATGTGATATATTTTTCAGATCATGGGGATGAAGTATATGATACCATGGATTTAATGGGGCATAATGAATATCATGGAACAAAACCAATGTATGAAATACCATTTATATTATGGACTTCTAAAAAATATAAAGAAGGTAATAGCAAATTAAAAGATTTTAAGAATTATACCAATAGAAAATATGTGTTAGAAGATTTTATGCATAGCTTTTCTGATTTAAGTACTATAAAATTTAAAGAGTATGACAGTACAAAGAGTATATTTAATAGAGCATTTAAAGACAGGGTAAGGTGGATAAAAAATGGAGTGGATTATGATAAAAGGTAAAAAGTATTTTAAACACATAAGTTTATTTTTGCTTTTTAGCATAACTATATCAGTAGTGTATTTGTATAGCCCATACAAAATAGAAGGTATAGGGTATTATAATAAAATATGGGCGCATAGAGTAAACTCTTTAGAGAAATTAGATAGTGCTTTAAATTATTTTGAAGGTGTCGAGTTAGACCTAATCTACAATGAAGAAAATAATATTTTAGATGTAAATCATACACTAGGCGAATCTATAAGTTTAAGTTTTGAAACATATTTAAAAGCTATTCCTTCTAATACATACCCGTATCTATGGTTAGATATTAAAATGTTAAATAAAGACAATGCTGATTTAATTTTAAAGCGATTAGTACACCTTTTTAAAGAAAGAAAATATCCATTAGAAAATGTATTAATTGAAGCCTTACAACCAGAAGCTCTTCCTGTATTTAAAGAACAAGGCTTTAAAATAAGTTATTATTTACCTCCAAAATTATATCTTAAAGATGCTAATGATTTAAGAAATAGTATAGACGAAATAAAAAGAGTCATTGTTTCTCAGCCTAATATTGCTATGTCTACAGATTATAGAAACTATAAAATAATTAAAGCTCATTTTCCTGATCAAAAAAAATATATTTGGGCCATTACTAGAATGGCTAATTATAGTGAGTATACTAAAATTCGAGATATTTTAAAAGACGAAACAGTTAATGTTGTATTATTAAAATATAGAGCATTAAAAGGTAATCGTTAGCTTATTTTATTAGCTCTTGTTAAAAATTGGAATACGATAAGATATGGTATAACCATAACCAACACCAAAACCTCCACTATCGTAAGTTTTATTAAAACCAGGAATATATAGATTTTCAAAATTATCAGGTTTATCGTCAGAGATAAGTCCTTTTAATTGAACATTAACACCAATAAATAGGTTATTTAATATTTCGGCTTTTATGCCAATAATAAGTTCAACCCAAACAGCAGAAAGCCCACTAAATTTTAATACTTCGTTAGACGTAAACTGGGGTTGCCAATATTGATCTGTAGCGTATACAGTATAACTATTACGTTGTTGAGAAAATGTACTAAAGCCAGCTCTAAAACCAGCATAAATCATATTTTCCATGTTTAGCCAATTCTTATACATATTATAATCCATCCCTGCTTTGAAATAACTACCAGATGTTGTAGCACTTAAAAAATCTGTTGTAGTTGTTTTTTCTTCTGTTCCTAATTCTCCAGCAATAAACCAATCTTTTGTTAACCTATAATCACCATTAATTTCAAAACCTTTATAATCATCTTCTAAAAACGAACGAACTAACTTACTAATATCAGCACCAAGACGTAAACCGTATTTTTGCTTTATTTTTAAAGAGTCATTTCTAATTTCAGTATCAGTCGTATCATTTTGTGCTTTAACAGTGACGCAAAGCAATAGTATAAGTAAACTAGTGACGTATGTTAAAGTGTGTCTCTGTCTCATTTTCTATAATTGTAATATCGTTTATCGCGTCTATAATTTGTAACCAGTTGTCGCTATCGTTTTCAATGGTGATAGTAACATTTTTAAAAATGGTTTTATAACCACAAGCTCGAGAAACATAAACATCTTCTCTGGCATAGGCAATAGTAATAACATCTCTATTCACTAATTCAATATCGTCACTATCATCATCAGGAGTACCATTATCATCAACCTCTCCAAAATTTTCATAAAGCGCAAATTGAGTACTATCTTCTGTTGTTTTTAAAGGAAGTATAACTTGGTCTGCAGTTATATTATTATAATTAGTTAAAAAACTCTCAGAATCGTTTGCATCTTCAACTCTAAAATTGAATACATTTTTAGAGTTATCTGCGTTGGCAACATCTTTGAAATCTATAACTAGTCTAGGTGTTGTAGGTGTATCTTCAGGGCATAAATCGTCTCTTTCACAACCCAAAACAAAAGTAATGCCTATTAATAATGGGATTATAATTTTTTTCATTTTATAAATTTAACTGTAATGTTACTAATGCTAATTGATTTAGAAGCAATAGTTTTAATTTATTTAACAAATACCATTTTATAAAGTATAATTGCTCTATAAATTTGCAGTGCAAAGATATGTTATAAAAGTAACGTTTTATAGTAGATGTTTATTTTCTTATGTTATATAAATACTAAAGTAATGTAATATTTAACATAAAGGGTAAAAGTCTAATTCTATTATAATATGAAAGAGCATATAAGTGATTAATTATGTTGTTTAATTGAGTTGATTATAAGGATGTTTTTAAGTTTTAAATAAGCACTTAATAAGTGATTTAAAAACTTATGGGATTCCGTAACCTTCTTAAAAAGAGTAGATAATTAAGTTTTTCGTTAAAAAGTAATAAAAAATCGATAAAACACTAAGTGTTGTCAATCAGTATGTTAAAGGTGTTTTTTATTACGGTAAAAACCGTAGTTTTTAGTAAATAGGTATTGGTAGTTATTTTCTATACTAAAACTAAGTAAAATCCTTAGTTTCAAAAGTTTATTATTACTTATATTTAAGTCCTTGTATACATTAATAATAAAAATAACTAAATGAATCGCTTCCTTTTTGTTATGTTATCTCTAGTATTAACTACAATTTTATTCAGTTGCTTTTAGATAGGTTTAAAGCTAAATCTAGAGCAAAAAAATAATTAGAATAATTAGAGTAGTTATTTAAAAAAAATAAAATGACCTAACTTAGGTTTAAGTTGGTTATTGGTAGTTATATTTTTATTTAGAATTAGTCTCTTAATTTTAAAAGTAAGTTTATAATTTTATAAAAAAGTCATCTTTAAAATTGTTAGATATTCTGTTATAATAAAATCTTAATCTTTATAATAGCATATGTTTTATTAAGTAATTAAAGTACCATTTATAATTTTTAATATATTAACTAAGAGTATAACCTACTAAATAAAAAAAGACCCATTATAAAATAATGAGTCTTAATATTATATTTATATCAAGTGATTTTTTAGGTTTTTATTAGCAACCAGATTTGCCGCAAACTTTAGAAGTAAAAGTACCAGTAAGTATTTGTATGTTTATACAGTTACCTGATTCTGCATTATCTTCATAATACTCTTGCATAGCCTCACCAACACAATCAGAACCGTTAGGGGCATTATTACAATGTGCAATCTGCGTAAAACCATAAGGGCAATCAGCAATATCTAAATTGTCTGCGTCTGGTGGATATTTAGAGAAAGTATCATCATTTTCTAAGTAATGACCACTTACAATTTTTTTGTTCTAGAGTTATATTCAATTTTATTTGTAATTATAGCTTTGTTGAGTATTATGTACTATTAGATTATTTGCAATTAAAAAAGATTGAAATAAAGAAACTAATAGAAGAGTCTAAATTACGATTCATTACTATAGATGAAACTGTAAGAATTTTAACAAACAAATCTTCAGGTATATTCTATACAGATGCAATGGCTATTATAGAAGACCTGGGGAGGCCATATAAGGCTCCTTTAAACTTTTTTAATAAGAATCCCTAATTATACATACGAGTCTATAAGACCTCAATTAGTAGAGAATTTTAGAGATACTTTAATAAAAACACCAGTAAAAGGAAAAGGAGGGGAGTTAAGAGAAAGAAGTAAAAATGGTGTTCTATCATACATGGATAGTTTAACTGCAGCTTGGAATAAGTTAAAAAAGAACTCTCAAAACCCATTTAGTGGCATTAAAGTAAAGGCGGTACCAACAGTAAGTAAAGCTTTATCCGATGAGGACTTAATTAAAATACGAGATAATTTACATTTATTAAAAGATAAGGTAAAGGTACAATCTATATGCTCGCACAAAAAGTATATGAAGTATTTGTTATTATGCTTTTACCTTGGAGGCATAGATATGGTAGACTTAAAAAATTTGCGGTATGACAAAAATGTTATGAATGGACGTATAGAATTTACAAGGTCTAAAGGAGGAACAAATGTTCGTGTAAGTAATAGATTGTTTCCAGAAGCATTAGAGTTACTTAAAGAATTTAATTGTAAACCTTATTTAATTCCTCTACACAAATTAAATTACGACAACCTTATGGGAAACATGAGTAGAGAGTATGGTAAAATACAAGAGACTTTATCTCTTTCTAAAAAGCCATATTCTAAAGCTGCCTGGTATACCTTTATTACTAGAGCCCAAAACATGTTAATAGATGAACGTTGTACGATGTCTATAGTTGGTCATGTACAGAGTACTACACATTCTATTTATAAAGATGAGTTTCCTCAGCATATAAAAGATAAGGCCCATTATAAAATAATTGACCTTAGTATTTAGCGAGTCTTTTGATTATTTTTTATAAATTCAGTAAATAAACATTTTATAGACAGGATGAGATTTAGAATATTTTAATGTTGTAGTTAATCTTTTATTGAGGCATAAATGAACAGGCTTAAAATAATAATTATCCATGATATAATCTTTGCTAACTTTTTATATTCCTTGTTAACAAAAAAATGGATTATTAGATCAATTATAATAGCGGTAATAAACCCATATAGATATACATAGTAATTCATAAACCAAAAATAAGTAAAACGAAAATAACAGTAGTTAAATAAAAAACACCCTACTGAATTTCAGGTGTTTTTGTGAAATTAGGTTGCTCCCAAAACCTACTTTAATACAAAGAAAAGAGTTTTAAATATTAAATCGATAGGGAATTTCATTAGGATTTGTAAGGAATAATAAAGAAGTGCAAAAATTAATCCAGATAAAATAACTGTTGATTTTATGATTGATAAATATCACATACCAACAAAACAAAAAAGACAACTATAAAGCTATTGAAAAACAGCTTAAAGAATCAGATGACTCCCAAATCAGTTTAACCGATCCTGATGCTAAATCTGTAGTACTGTATAGAAATATTATAAATGTAGGCTATTGCGTACAAGCTGGATGTGATGCAGAACATAAGCTTTTTGTAAA
>Ga0189290_100060_pt1 | contig 109180 bp, 95 predicted proteins | sample UW140minimetaG_FD_130318 | JGI IMG/M metagenome (GOLD analysis project Ga0189290, IMG submission 130318) | Marine microbial communities from the Costa Rica Dome - UW140 mini metaG | ecosystem: Environmental > Aquatic > Marine > Oceanic > Photic zone | place: Costa Rica: the Eastern Pacific...
CAAAAGAAGAAGGCATTCCTTTTTAGGAAATAGAACTATTAATGAATTTGAATTAAACATGTATAATCAAAAATTAGCTGCATAGTCTCTCAACTTAAAGTCTAGTTTTTTATTGCAAGTCCATAGAGGAACATCGTCCATTGCAGGTATTTCTAATTTAACACATGGTAGATTAATTGGGAGTAATACTAAAAGAAAGTAATGATGCAAATGGAACAAGTTCTTCAAATCGATTTTTATAAAAGAAGATTATATAATGTTGCTTGGTATATCTGCTTTAATTTTTTATGATGGTTTGTATTTAAAAAAGATGGATTGTTGTAAAATTTAAAAAAGAAGATGATTAATAATAACATGCTACGGATTTTAAGTCTTTTTAATTAAAAAAAGGTAGTAGTTAGTTGGAGCCTAAAAATGATCTAGTGGATTAATAATTAAAATAAGTTGCAATTTGATTTATAAAATGGGTAGATTATTTATAATTGTTATTTAAAAAAAAACACTAGAGGTTTGTAGGTATTCATTAAGTTAAATTATTCCTTTTTTATCTAATTAGGTTAATAATACTATTTTTACATTACATGGAGAAAGAAAAAACTGTACAAGCTATAAAAGTTAAAGATTTAAATTACTTAGATATTGATTTAATGTCTAAATATAAGAATAAACCTTTGTTATTATTGTTTTATAATAACTCCTGTCTTGGGTGTACAGGAAGAGCTATTCCTTTAGCATACCAATTTCAACAGGATTATAAAGAAATACAAGTTTTAGGTATACATGTTAATTTTGGAAACAATAAAATAACTAAAAAAGATATTGAAAGCATTTTTACAGTAAGTAACTTGCCATTTCCTATTTATTTGGATGAAACAAGAGCTGTTTATGATAGTTTTAATTGTGAAGGTACACCACATTGGATTTTAATTACTAAACAAAGAGCATTGTATAGATCTATTTTTGGGTCACAATCTGGAGCGCAAAATAGGTTATATTATGCTATAGAAAGTTTTATAAATGAATCTTAGTTTTTGTTAGAAAATTTTAAAGCTAATTTACCGCCTATCCATGCCATTGGGATATATGCTATTACAATATCTAATATTGTGAACCAAATAGGACCAGAAACCATGTAGTTAATTAAAATACCACCTATCAAAAATAATACTCCAATTATTAATGCAAATTTCATTTTATGTTTTGATGCAGTCTTCCCAGCAATAAAAGCTCCTGTAAGTGTGCCCAATGCATGAGCTAAAAACGGAAAAATAAAATACTTATAATCTAAAGTAGGTATAATTTCTGCCATAGCTATCATATCATTTTAAATCTAGACCTTCTATGGGAAATACTTTATGGCCTATTTTTACTAACCCAAGGTTAACAATACTATCAACTTAACCAACCTACTAAAACAACGAGGATATTCATAATTATTTTTTTAATTAAAATTACTCTTCTAAAATAGTATCATTAAAAGTATAATCCTTATAATTTACTTTAAAGAGTGCACTATATAAAGCAGGAATAAATAGTAACGTAATTACTGTACCAAATAAAAGCCCAATCATAATGCTAACAGCCATACCTTCCCACATTTCTCCTCCAGAAAGGTATAATGGTATTAAACCTAAAACAGTAGTAAATGTAGCTAGTAGAATAGGTCTAAAACGTTGTAAACATGCAGTGATAACAGCGTCTTGCTCAGAGCGTCCTAAGTCGTTTTGTTCAATTTCCATTCTATCTATTAATACTATGGCATTATTAATAATAATTCCAGCAAGAGAAATTACTCCTAAAAATGGCATAAAACCAAAGGGCTCTCTAAAGACTAATAAACCAACGACAACACCAATAACAGCCAAAGGAATTGTAAGTACTACCATGGTCATTTTTCTAAAGGAATTAAATTGTATAATAAGCAGAAGAACAATAATAAAACCGGATAAAGGTAGGTAGGCAATTACAGAACCCATACTCTCTGACGAACTTTTAGCGTCTCCACCAAATTCGTAAGTATAATTTTGAGGCCAATGTTCTTTTTGTGTGTTTAACCAAGGTGTAATTTCTGCTGTAATATCCGATGCATTTCCATTTTCGCGAAGTTCACTAGAAATATTAATGGTTCGGCGTAAATCTAGACGTTTAATTTTAGAATATTGCCATTGAGGAATAATATTGGCAACTTGCAATAATGGTATTGTTTTACCTGAGTTTTGTGCATATATGTTAAGTGTTTCTAAAGATGCTAACGATTGCTGTTGGTTAGCATCACTTCTCATTACAATAGGAATAGATTTATCGTCTTCCCTGTATTCTCCAGTTTGTATTCCATCTATAGCAGTTTCTAAAGAAGTGGCAATATCTTGACTGCTAATGCCCGCTGTTTGAGCTCGGTTCTGGTCTACTTTTATTAAAAACTTTTTACTCTTTGGTCCCCAATCGTCTTTAATGTTTTTTGTTCCAGAAATACTAGATAGTTTAAGTTTAACGCTTTCTGCTATTTTAGCAAGTTGATCTGGATTGGAGCCAGAGACTTTTATTTCTATTGGAGTTCCTCCACCTCCAGCTGCTAATGAACCTACTTTTATGTCTGCATTTGGAAAATTGTTAAAGGCATATTTATCTAGTTTGGCAATCATGGCTTTATTCTCATTAAACGATGAGGTATTTACTAATATGTGCGCATAACTAGAATTGGCTTCATCTTGAGAATATCCTAAATCGTAAGACTCTGGGCCTTGACCTATATACGAGGACCAATCTATAATACCAAGTGGGTTAGCTGCGTTAGTTTGCAAAGAGTCTGTCATGTAGAGTTCTAACTTTTTTACAATCTCTGTAGTGCGTTCAATTTTTGTTCCAGAAGGTAAATTAATGTCAACAGTAATCATGTTACGATCACTATCTGGAAAAAACAAAAATGGAATATTGGTAAATCCGTACAATGAAATAAAGAATGCTACAAATATGCCAATGATTACTTTCCATTTGTTGGCTAAGGCTATTAAAATTAAATCTTTGTAATAGTCTTTAAGTTTATTAATTATTCTGTCTATAATACTAGGTTTCTTTTCTCCTTTTGGAGCTACTTTTAAAAACAGATAACAAAACATTGTAACCACGGTTAAGGCAATAATCCAAGACGACATTAAAGCTATAGTTATAACCACGAATATTGGTCCTACTATATCTCCCATAGAAGTTGGAGACATGTAAAAAGCTAAAAAGGCAGCCGATGTTGTTAATGTAGATATTAATAGGGGCATCCATAGTTCTGAAAAGGCTTCGATAGCTGCTTGTTTTTTAGCAATGCCTTGTTCCATTTTAACCATAATAGTTTCGGCAACAACAATAGCATTATCTACTAACATTCCTAAAGCCATAATTAAAGCTGCTAAAGTAACTTGGTTTAACCCCATTTTTATAACACCCATAATCATAAGTGTCATAATTGTTACAATTGGGATTAAACTGGCAATAACCATTCCTGTTCTAAACCCTAAAAAGATGAGCATAACAGCTAATACAATGCCTATAGATTGTAATAGGTTGCTAATAAAGTTGTTTACTTTATTGTCTATATAAGTATCTAAGGACGATACACGTACAACTTCTAGCCCTACTGGAAGCTTTTTTTTCCATTGGTTGACTACAATATCTACTTCTTCACCTAAGGCAATAACATTAGCATTTTCCTTAAGGTTTACGTGAATAGAAACTGCATCCTTTCCATTTAATCGTACTTTTTGAGACGGAGGATCTATATAACTTTTTTTAATAGTAGTAATATCTCCTAGTTTTACTAATTGAGAGCCATTCAGTCCTACAGGAATAAGCATGTTTTGTATGTCTTCTATGCTATTAAAATTACCTGTTGGTTCTAAGATAATACGTTCATCACCAACACTTATTTGCCCACCAGAACTTAAAATATTGGTAGTAGCAATCATTTGTTGTAACCTATCAGAAGATAAACCATATTCTTTTAATCTGGTATTATCAAACTCAACAAATACACGTTCATCTTGTACTCCTCCTAATACTACTTTGGCTGCAGAAGGAAGTTTAATTAGTTCATCTTTTATATCATCTGCATATTCTTTCATTTCTGCGTACGAATAGCCATCGGAGGTTAAACCAACAACAATACCATACACATCTCCAATACCATCATCCTGAAGGTCTGGTTTTACACCTTGTGGAAGGCCTTGTAATGCATTTATTTTTCTACGTAATCTATCCCAGACAGATTGCATTTTTTCTTCAGGAACTTCATCTTTTAAAGTTACAGTTACTACAGATAATCCAGATCTAGAAGTGCTATTTACTTCTTTTAATTCAGGGAGTTCTTGAGCAAGTTTTTCAATTTTATCGGTTACCAATTGTTCTACACGTTCTGGGCTTGCTCCAGGAAAGAAAGAAACAACCGATGCAACACGTATAGTAAAAGGGGGCATGCTATCTCTTGATAATCCAGAGTACATAACTACTCCCATTAGTATTATTGTGAGTAATACCATGAGGGTAATTCTGTTTTTTTCTATAGAGAATTTTGCTAAATTCATATGTCTAGTTTTATAATGTTGTACAATGCAAAATATATTTTACATGCTATGTTTTTTAATCCGTATAAATACTGTAAAGGGCTATTGTAATCTTACCTCTTGTCCGTCTAATAGAGTTTGTAGCCCTGCAGTAGCTATTTTTTGCCCTGCAGATAATCCTGATTTAATTTCAAACCCCTCTGTAGAAAGACTCCCTACTGTAACAGTTTGTTTTTTAGCAATAGCTTTAGTGTTATCTCCTTCTATAATAAAAACAAAACGCCCATTACTATCTTCTCCAACAGCATGAGTTGGTACAACTAAAGTTTTGCTAGTTGTTTTGTTGTCACCAAAGTTGAAAGTAACATTAGCAGCCATACCGCTTTTAATGGAGTCGCTAGGGTTAGTTACAGTAACTCTAACTGGGTATGTTGCTGTGTTTGAGTCTACAGCTGGGGCAACTTCGGTAACGGTAGCTTTAAAGGTTGTGTCGTTAAGAGAGGAAAAAGTAACATCTACAATCATATTTTCTTTAACTCCATTAATAGCACTTTCTGGTATGCCTAATGTAATTTCCATGGCTGTACCAGCATTAAGTGTTGCTACGGTTTGTCCGGCACTTACATTTTCGTCTATTTCGGACGTTACAGCTGCTATTACACCGTTTTCAGGAACATATAAATAACCATAACGTATTTGTTCTTGTTGAATTGAAACACCTCTCTTTGCAGACTCATGACTTTCTTGTGCTGTTTTGTATGCATTTTTTGCAGCTTCATAATCACTTAAAGAAGAACTTCCTTTTTCGTATAAAGAACGGACTCTATTTAAACTTAATTTGGCAGTGTTCATTTGAGATGCAGCACTATTTAATTGAGTTATTGATTGTTCGTAAGCAAGTCTGGACTGTACATTATCTAACTTAGCTAATAGTTGTCCTTTTTGTACCTTTTGTCCAAGTTTTATATCAAACTGAGTAATTATTCCAGTATTACGAAAGCTTAAGTTGATAATTTTATCGGTTTTTGCTGTCCCGCTAAAGGTTCTTATTTTTTCACCTCCTAAGTAACTCACTTCTTGGTATTTTACTGGACGAATAAGTTTTTTATCTTCTTTTTTCTCTTCAGAACAAGAAAACAAGAGTACTACTGTAAACGTATATGCAAAGAGTTTTGTTAAATGTTTCATTGTAGTTATTTTTAGCTATGTTAATATGTTAGTTTCTGTTATTTGTAAATTCTAAAAAACGTTGTGTGAACTGGTCGTTTTCAGCAGTAGTTTTTAAAAGAAAAAAGTATCCTAAATTGCGTTCTAATTGTAAAGCATTAATTAAATAATTATATACAGCATTGGTTCTGGATAGCTGAGCGTTTAGATAATTGTTTTGAGCATCTATTAGTTGAATAATAGTTACTGCTCCATTAGAATATGATGTTTGAGTTAGCTCTAATGCTTCTTTAGCAGAAGCTTCAGATACTTTAGATAGTTCTATGTTAGAAACCTCATTAATTAGGTTAAGTACACTGTTTCTAATGTTTGCAGCAATAGATAATTCTGTGTTTTCCTTATTTATATTTAGTTGGTCCTTTTGAATAATAGCTATTTGGCGATTAATATTAGTTTGATTTTTATTTAAAATTGGAATAGAAACATTTAAACCTACATTGTAATTTGTATTTAAGAATGAAGAACCTAGGGGTGCTGTACTGCCAATACCACTTCTGCTAAAAACACTATTGTATTGTCCTTGTAGAGCTACTGTAGGTAAAAAACGTCCTGAACCATTAAGTTTAATGTTGCGCTCGGTTGCTTCAAGGTTATATCCTAATGCTTTTAATTCTGGAGCGTTATTTTTAGCTTCTTCAATTAAAAACTCGATAAAAGGTTCTCGAAGCGTTGGGTCGTCCAATAAATTAGTAAGTTGTTTATAATTATATTCTTTAAAAATACCTTGATCTAACTCTACATTTTCAATATCAATTTCTGTAGCAATAGGGTTGTTTATTAATTGGTTTAAAGCGATGAAGCTTTGTTCTAGCTGGCTTCCAGAGACAACCATAGATTGTGTGTTTTGAGCCATTTGACTTCTAAAGCGTAATAAGTCTGACTTTCCAGATTTTCCAGCTTCAAAGTTTTGTCTTGCTATTTGTAGGTTTTTCTTTGTGAGATTAAGGTTTTGTAATTGTATTTGCGCATTAGCTTTTAGAATGAGTGTGTTAAAATACGCGTTAGAGGCATTAAATATGGTATTTAATTGATCTGTGTTAAAGTTTTCTTGTTGTGCTTTTTGTAGGTTTTTTTGGATGTTAATATTTGCATTCGCGGCTTCAGAAAAAACAGTTTGTTGTAATGTTAAGTTGCCTGCTGTTTGAAATTCAGGGTTTTGACCTCCACTTATTTCTGCCAAATTAGGATCTGTATATGTGCCACTTGCAGCAGCAGTTAAACTTGGTAAATAGTTGCTTTTTGCTGTTTTTATGTCTTGCTCTCTAAGTTCTACGTCTTTTTTTGCTGCTTGCAAACTTAAATTTTTGTCTAATGCAGCATTAATAACTTCTAATAAATTGTATTGCTTTTGAGATAATGAATTTTTAAACTCTCCAACAAAGTCAGTAGTTGTTATTAAGCTGTATTTTATTGGAACACCTGTAGCTTCTGCTGTATTATAGTTAATAGTTAATCTAGGACTGTATTCTATAAAAACGGGCATTTTAGATAGTGGAGTGCCTCCAATATAAGCTTCAATAATTAACGAAATTCTGCGCGAAAATTGTTCTAGGTTATCTTCACCTTGGAGCGTTGCAAATAGACCGTTTTTTACATCTTCTATTCCAGAGTTGGTAAATGAAGGTAATTTATTATTTATAAAAGCATCAGCGAGTTGTTGTATTTCTTGTTGTTTTAAGAAAAAACCGCTAGCAAGATATACTGCATCTATATTGTTAAGATTTTGTGTAATATCATTTATCGTTTTATAAGGTATTAATTTGTAGTTAATGTTTAATTCCTTAGAGATTTTATTAAAAGCCTCTTGTATAGGTAAAACACTTGTAAAAACATCTTCAATGATTACTCCAACTGTTTTAAAATTGGTTAGGTTTTTAAGTTGTGTTAAATCTGCTTTAAAAGATTGAGAGTCTATTAAATAGGTGAAGTTGTCAATGCCAGATGTTTTTTTGTTTAAGTCTATAGCATTTAAATCTTGATTTACAGCTCCAAATAAAATAGTTGGTTTTTTATGTGCAGTTTTTGAGCTAATAACTTTATTATTAATAATGCCAAAAGCCAAAATAATATTCGTGTTATTATTTAATAGTATATTATAATTTTCTGAAGCTTTTTCAATATTTGAGTTATTTATTAAAGTACTTTCAGAAGGAAAGTTAATAGTTGCATCTTCTCCAACAACAGCTTTTATTTGCTTCTTTAAATGATTTAGCAAAGGTGTAACTTCTTCTGTATGGTGATCTAATAATATACCTATGTTATAATTCCTTTTTTGAGCATAACTGCTACATAAAAATAGAATGATTAATAATGTAATATATTTTTTCATTTGGCTGTATTATTTACGTTTCTATGAAATATCTTAATAGTATTCTTTTAATTTATTTTCGGCACACTTTAAAAGTACGGTATTAAAGTTTATTGTGTTTTTTATAAATTGATTAAGCTCTTCGTTGCTTTTGTTTCTGTATGTTAAAGTCTCTTTTAATAGTTCTGTTTGTATTTTGTAACTGTCTATAAGTCGTTCTATTCGGTCTATATTACCCTGTATATCTAGGAAAAACAAACGTTTTCTCTTACTACCTTCTTTTATTATAGAATTAACTTCTCCAAACTCAATTAATAATTTTAATGCTTTACTAGTAGCACTTTTGCTAGCTTTTACGGCTTCCATTATGGCTTCGAATTCAAAATATTTTCTATTAGAAACATAAAACAAACCGATTATTCTTCCAGCAACAGGAGGGTAATTATCTTCTTTAAGAGATAGTGCAAATAATTCTAAAATTTGTTTGGTATTAGGCATTTGGTTTGATTGAATAGTGTAAAAATATATTTTAGTTTCCAAGAATAGAAACTGAAAATTGTTTTTTCGATGAAATGATCTTCTTCTTTGTTGATTAGCTGATCATTGGCTTTTGTTTTTAGTTTAAGGTTAGAAAATATAATTCGAGTAACATTAGAATTGCTACTTAATTTTAACATTATACAAGTTGTATTATGTGTAATCCATTGCACTTGTTTTTTGTTTTTAATGTATATTTGAGTCACTCTAAACTCAATATCTATGTTAGAAGAACTTTGGTTTAATATACAGTACGGCATTAATCACGTTTTAGATATTAACGCTTACGATCATGTCTTGTTTTTAATAGTGTTAACAGTGCCTTATTTGTTTAAAGACTGGAAACGAGTGTTTTTACTAGTAACACTCTTTACTGTAGGGCATACCTTGTCTTTAATTTTAGCTACTTATGGAGCTGTAAAAGTATCTGCTAATATTGTGGAGTTTTTAATACCTGTAACTATATTTGTTGTTGCATTGTTTAATGTGTTTACGGCTGGCAAAGGAGCGCAAAAAGAAAAAGTAGGAGTTTTGTTTTTCTCCACGTTGTTTTTTGGTTTAGTGCATGGTTTAGGTTTTGCAAGAGAATTGTCTATTTTGGTAGGTAAAAATGATAATAAAATAGTAACACTTCTTGAGTTTGCTTTAGGAATAGAGATAGCACAAATAATTATTGTTTTTATAGTTTTATTTTTAGGGTACTTAACACAGACTGTTTTTAGGTTCTCTAAAAGGGATTGGATTATGGTTGTTTCTGCAATAGTAGTAGGTTTAGTAATACCTATGTTGTTAAACAGAAATATATTTTAGTAATAACATAAAGTTTTCATAAATCTTCAGTATTTAAATTGCAATTAAAATACAATCAACTTATATTAGTTTCTTGTCAGACAATATTAGTTTTTAATACATTAGAAAAATTTAAAAGTACTTCTATTTTAAGTGTATACTTAAAATGTTAATGATAGTTTTTATACATGCCAAAAGATAAACAACACAGATACGATAAAGCTTATTTGCGAATAGCCGAAGAATGGGGGAAACTATCCTTTTGTAAGAGAAGGCAAGTAGGAGCGTTAATAGTAAAGGATCGAATGATAATATCAGATGGTTTTAATGGGACTCCAACAGGATTTGAAAACTTTTGCGAAGATGATGAAGGATACACAAAATGGTATGTCTTACATGCTGAGGCAAATGCGATATTAAAAGTAGCATCATCTACTCAATCTTGTAAAGGAGCAACATTATATATTACAATGTCTCCGTGTAAAGAATGTAGTAAGTTAATACATCAAGCTGGTATTGTTAGGGTTGTTTATAAACAAGGTTATAAAGATGATTCTGGGCTTAAGTTTTTAGAAAAGGCTGGTATAAAAATTGAACAGATAGAAGATTCTAGAGCGTAATGAATACATATAAAAAATACTTACCACTTATTATTGGAGCAGCAATAGCGGTTGGTATTTTTATTGGAGGCAGGCTAAATTTTAATGATGGTTCAGATCGATTCTTTACTTCTAATAGTAAAAAAGATAAGCTAAATAGGCTCATAGATTATATAGACTACGAATATGTAGATAAAGTTAATACAGATAGTATTGTAGATGTTACGGTTAATGGTATTTTAGAAAACCTGGATCCACATTCTGTGTATATTCCAAAAGAAGAAATGGAAAGTGTAACAGAAAACATGAAAGGAGATTTTGTGGGTATAGGAGTGAGTTTTTATCCTTATAATGATTCTATTGCTGTAATACGAGCTATAGAAGGCGGGCCAAGTGCAAAAGCAGGAATAAAAGGGGGAGATAGAATTGTTTTTGCTAATGGAGATACATTATATGGAAGAGATGGCGCAAATGGGGACTTGGTAAAGCGTTTAAAAGGCCCTATAAATACAGAAGTGTTATTAGAAGTTTATAGGCGAGGAGAGCCAGAACTATTAAAATTTAAAATTAAACGAGATCACATTCCTATTAAAAGTGTAGATGCTTCATACATGTTAACACAATCATTAGGGTATATTAAAATAAATAGATTTGCAGAGTCTACATATAAAGAATTTAAACGAGCACTTAATAATTTGCAAAAGGATGGGGCAACAGAGCTTGTTTTAGATTTAAGAGGAAACCCTGGAGGGTTTTTAGGTATTGCTGAACAGATTGTAGATGAATTTTTAGAAGACGATAAATTAATTTTATTTACTAAAAACAAACGCGGTAAAATAGAAAAAAGTTTTGCGACTAGACGGGGAGCATTCGAAGATGGGCATGTATATGTTTTAATAGATGAAAACTCAGCTTCTGCAAGTGAAATTGTAGCGGGAGCATTACAAGATAATGATAAAGGGACTATTGTTGGAAGACGGTCTTATGGAAAAGGATTGGTACAACGAGAAATGAAGCTAGGAGATGGAAGTGCTGTTCGTTTAACAGTTTCAAGGTATTATACCCCAACAGGAAGATCTATTCAGCGCTCGTATAAAAAAGGGAATGCGGATTATTTTGATGATTATTATTCTAGAGTAGATAGTGGAGAATTGTTAGATCCAGAAAAAATTAAAGTTGCAGATTCATTAAAATTTACAACACCTAATGGTAAAGTAGTTTATGGAGGAGGAGGTATAATCCCAGATGTTTTTGTTGCTCTAGATACTGGGATGCAAAATGAAACTATTACTTTTTTACAACGTAGAGGTTATATAAATAGTTTTGCTTTTGAAGTGTTGGAAAAAGATAGAACAGTTTTTAAAGATGAAACTAGGCAAGATTTTATAGAGAATTATGAAATTGAAGATGATGTGGTTGTAGAGTTTCAGGATTATTTAAAAATAAAGCGAAGAACAAATATGGTTTTTGTTGCTTATAAAGAAGAGGTTAAGCAATATTTAAAAGCGGCAATAGCAGATCAGCTTTTTGGGGCTGGAGCTTTTGAAGAGGTTATTAATAAAAAAGATGTTATGGTTAACGAAGTTGTAACTATAAGCGAAGAAAATAAATAATTATTAAGCCTTATCGTGAATTTTAGAATGCTTTCCGTTATTCCAAAGAGTTAAAATATCTGTAGCTACTTGTGCGCCACTACCTGCAGCTATAGAAAACTGACTTCTCCAACCAGCTAAAGTACCAGCAACGAATAATCCATTTTCTATTTGATGATCTGTATTTTTTAACCAAATCCTGTTTTTTTCGGTTGCTGCTCTAGGATGAGGTTCTATATAGTTTTCTAGTCCTTTTATGGTTATTAAATTTGTATAGCCTACAGCTACAACAACATGTTTAGCTTTGTATTCGTTTTTATTGGTTGATACTTTAAAGCCTATAGAAGTTTTTTCTATTTGTAGCGTCTTTTCTTTTTCAATTTGTTGTACTTCGGGGTATAGATTTGTTAATTGCTGTTTCCCTTCAATTAAAATATCTTTTCCTAGAGTAGCAGGTGCAAGGCCCAAAACATTATTTAGTAAAGCATTTTGTAAATGGGATGTCTTTTGGTGAGTAATTATGGCTACGTGTTTATCTTCTGCGTATGGTTTGTTTAATGCAGAACCTAAAACAAGAGCACAAGATAAACCTGCGGCACCACCACCAATAATTAACGTGTCTATCATTTCTTTCTAGATTTAGCCTCTATTTTTTTTGAGATTCGTAGAATTTGCAATAAAATAATGCCACAGAGTGCAGCAAAAATGGTAATTAAGCCTATAACACTTTGGTCTTCGAAAGGAGTGCTCCAATTAATTTTTGTTGCATTGTATATAATTAAACCAATAGCTATAATTGTAAATATATATGTAAATAATTTCATCCGTGTTTATGTTAAGTCTATAAATATGGTTTTAAAAAGCTATTATTAAGCAAGTAAAACTTTAATGTTTTGCGCAAATAGTTTTACAGCAATAGCTAATAAAATAACACCAAAAACTTTGCGAATAATTTTAATACCGTTTGGCCCAATAAAACGTTCAATACGACTGGATGTTTTTAGTACTATGTAGATAAGAATAACGTTTAATATAACTGCTATAATGATATTTTCTATTCTAAATTCAGCACGAAGAGATAGCAAAGTTGTTAAACTACCAGGTCCAGCAATTAAAGGGAAAGCTAAAGGAAAAACAGAAGCAGTTATAGAATCTCCATCTTCATCATCTTTATAAAGTGTAATACCTAGAATCATTTCTAAGGCAATAAAAAACAAAATAAAGGCACCGGCCACGGCAAAAGAGTTTACATCTATACCAATAAGAGATAATAAACTTTGTCCTAGAAAAAGAAAAACTATCATGATTATACCAGCAATAATAGATGCTTTTTCACTTTGTATATGTCCTGCTTTTTTACGTAAATCTATAATAATAGGTATGTTACCTATAATGTCTATTACTGCAAAAAGTACCATAAAGGCTGTAACGATTTCTTTAAAATTAAGTTGCATAATCTGTGCGTTTTAAATTTTTGGCAAAAATAGTGCTTTAGAATTATATAGTATATTAAACGAATGTAAAGTTTAATTAAAAGAATTAACAAAAATTAAGTTGTTTTTAAAGGTATTATTTTTTCTGGTAATAAGGTCTATATTTGTATTCTATTAGAATTAGTCTTTATGTTTCAAATAGGAAAAACAATAGTTTCAGAAGAAATCATAGAAAACGATTTCATGTGTAATCTTTCGGCATGTAAAGGTGCTTGCTGTGTAGATGGAGATGCTGGTGCTCCTTTAACAAAAGAAGAAACACAAATACTTGAAGATATCTATCCAGAAGTAAAACCTTTTTTAAGATTAGAAGGTATTAAAGCAATAGAAGAACAGGGTACATCTATTACAAGTCATTTTGGAGAGTTGGAAACTCCTTTAATTAATGGGGCAGATTGTGCTTATGTTATTTTTGATGATAAGAAAACAGCACTTTGTGGTATTGAAGAGGCATACAATCAAGGAGTGGTGTCTTGGAAAAAACCAATTTCGTGTCATTTATATCCAATTAGGGTAAAAGATTATAGTGAATTTTCAGCTATTAATTATGATAAATGGAGTATCTGTAGCGATGCTTGTACATTAGGAAAAGAATTGCAAACTCCCATATACAAATTCGTAAAAGAAGCACTTATTAGAAAGTTTGGAGAAGACTGGTATGGAGAATTAGAGAGAGTGGCTCAGCAAAAACTAAATCAGTAAAATAATTGACTTTTTAATATAAGCAACTCATGCATAGAGTAGTATATATACGGGTTTTGAAGTGTTAAATTTTGATATATACAAATTATAGCTTTAAAATTTTGATATAGCTTAGAAAATAATTATTAAAAAAAGCAAAACACTTTAAACCTCAATAAAACATGCTAGTAGCATCACATTTCAACATTTAGTGTTAAAAACTTTACGAAGTTTTAGTAGATATTGACTTTCAGAATTAGATGTAATTTGCAATCTTTGTTTGTCTCAAAACGAGTTAAAATTTCATTTCAGTTTTTCATAAAAATAATCTAAATTATGTCTCAAAGCGTCGAGCCAATTTTACAAGAAAATAAAGATAGATTTGTAATATTTCCTATTCAGCATCATGATATTTGGGAATGGTATAAAAAATCTGAAGCTAGTTTTTGGACAGCAGAAGAGATAGATCTTCATCAAGATCTTACAGATTGGAAAGACAAATTGAACGATGATGAACGTTATTTTATAAAACACATTCTAGCTTTTTTTGCAGCTAGTGATGGTATTGTAAATGAAAATTTAGCAGAAAACTTTGTAAACGAAGTACAGTATAGTGAGGCAAAATTCTTTTACGGGTTTCAAATCATGATGGAAAATATTCATAGTGAAACTTATTCATTATTAATTGATACCTATGTAAAAGATGAAAAAGAGAAAAACGGTCTATTTAATGCTATAGAGACTTTTCCTGCAATTAAGAAAAAAGCAGATTGGGCTCTTAAATGGATTGAGTCTCCAAGTTTCGCAGAACGTTTAATAGCGTTTGCTGCAGTAGAAGGGATTTTCTTTTCTGGTGCATTTTGTTCTATTTTTTGGTTAAAAAAACGTGGTTTAATGCCAGGTTTAACGTTTTCTAACGAGTTGATTTCTAGAGATGAAGGTGTGCATTGTGATTTTGCTGTACACTTACATGAGAAGCATTTAGTAAATAAAGTGCCAAAAGAGAGAATAAGAGAAATTATTGTAGATGCTTTAAATATTGAAAGAGAGTTTATTACCGAATCGCTTCCAGCAAGTTTAATAGGAATGAACGCTAAACTTATGGAACAATATTTAGAGTTTGTAACCGATAGGCTTTTAGGAGAACTAGGTTGTGAAAAAGAATATAATACAGCAAACCCTTTTGATTTTATGGATATGATTTCGCTTCAAGGAAAAACAAATTTTTTCGAGAAACGTGTATCCGAATATCAAAAAGCAGGAGTGCTTAATAAAGAAGAAGAAGAAGATAAATTTAGCTTCGACGCAGATTTTTAGTAAGTAAACTTCTTTTCGTTCTAAGCGTTTTAGACGATACAACAAATACCAATTAAGTAAAGTTAATTAAGTCTCCCTTAAATTAAATGTGCTAAAATTAGGAGCTAATTAGTGCGATTAAAATAATTCATTAACTGAAACTATAATTTGCTTTCAAATAGCACGTTATAAATTTTAGAATAACCAACTAACCCTTTTTCTGAATGGGCGATTCAGGAAAAATAAAAAAGTGTAAAGTATGTTTGTAATTAAAAGAGATGGAAGAAAAGAACAAATAATGTTCGACAAAATTACTGCAAGAATTCGTAAACTATGTTATGGTTTAAACGAACTTGTAGACCCTTTAAAGGTTGCTATGCGTGTAATTGAAGGATTATACGATGGTGTAACAACAAGTGAGTTAGATAATTTGGCTGCAGAAGTTGCTGCAACAATGACTACAGCTCACCCAGATTATGCTCGTTTGGCAGCGCGTATATCCGTTTCTAACTTACATAAAAACACAAAGAAAACCTTTAGCGAGGTTATGCAAGACTTATATACATATGTTAACCCTAGAACGGGTAAAGAAGCTCCGCTTTTAGCAGATGATGTATATAATGTTATCATGGAAAATAAAGACCGATTAGACTCTACAATTATTTATAATAGAGACTTTGGATACGATTATTTTGGGTTTAAAACTTTAGAGCGTTCTTATCTTTTAAAACTAAATGGTAAAATAGCCGAAAGACCACAACACATGTTAATGCGTGTTTCTATAGGGATACACTTAAATGATTTAGATGCAGCCATAGAAACCTATGAGTTAATGTCTAAAAAGTACTTTACACATGCTACGCCAACATTATTTAATTCAGGAACACCAAAACCACAAATGTCTTCTTGTTTTCTTTTAACAATGAAAGAAGATAGTATAGATGGTATTTACGATACATTAAAACAAACAGCTAGAATATCTCAATCAGCAGGAGGAATAGGTTTGTCTATTCATAATATCAGAGCTACAGGTAGTTATATAGCAGGAACAAACGGGACAAGTAATGGTATTGTGCCAATGTTACAAGTTTTTAACGATACAGCACGTTATGTAGATCAAGGAGGAGGAAAACGTAAAGGAAGTTTTGCAATGTATATAGAGCCTTGGCATGCAGATATTTTCGATTTCTTAGACCTTAAAAAGAATCACGGAAAAGAAGAAATGCGTGCTAGAGATTTATTCTATGCCATGTGGATGCCAGATTTATTCATGAAACGTGTACAAGAAGATGGAAATTGGACACTAATGTGTCCTAATGAATGCCCTGGGTTATGTGATGTACATAGTGAAGAATTTGAAGCGTTATATACAGGCTACGAAGCAGCAGGTAAGGGGCGTAAAACAATTAAGGCACGTGAACTTTGGGAGAAAATATTAGAATCTCAAATAGAAACAGGTACACCTTATATGTTGTACAAGGATGCAGCGAATCGTAAATCTAATCAAAAGAATTTAGGAACAATACGTTCATCTAACCTATGTACAGAAATTATGGAGTATACATCTCCAGATGAGGTTGCTGTATGTAATTTAGCATCTATTGCATTACCAATGTTTGTTAAAAATGGAGCGTTCGACCATAAAGAGTTATTTAGAATTACAAAACGAGTAACTAAAAACTTAAATAGAGTAATCGATAGAAATTACTATCCTGTAGAAGAGGCTAAAAACTCTAATATGCGTCATAGACCAGTAGGTTTAGGAGTGCAAGGGTTAGCAGATACATTCATTAAATTAAGAATGCCTTTTACTAGTGATGAAGCTAAAAAACTAAATAAAGATATTTTCGAAACATTATACTTTGCTGCTGTAACAGCATCTATGGAAGAAGCAAAAGTAGATGGAACATACGAAACATACGAAGGTTCTCCAATAAGTAAAGGAGAATTCCAGTATAACCTATGGGGAATAAAAGATGATGAGTTAAGTGGATTATGGGATTGGGATAAATTACGTAAAAAAGTGCTTAAGCATGGTGTACGTAATTCGTTATTAGTAGCACCAATGCCAACGGCATCAACATCTCAAATTCTAGGAAATAATGAGTGTTTTGAGCCGTATACTTCTAACATTTATACACGTCGTGTATTATCTGGAGAATTTATTGTTGTAAATAAACATTTATTAGAAGACTTAGTAGAGTTAGGACTTTGGAACGACAGTTTAAAGAACGAAATAATGAGAGCTAATGGATCTGTTCAAAATGTAGATGTTATTCCTCAAGACATAAAAGATCTTTATAAAACAGTTTGGGAGTTAAGTATGAAAGATATTATAGACATGTCTCGTCAACGAGGGTACTTTATAGATCAATCACAATCTCTAAATTTATTTTTAGAAGGAGCCACTATGGCTAAGTTAACTTCAATGCATTTCTATGCTTGGAAAAGCGGATTAAAAACTGGTATGTATTATTTGCGTACTAAGAGTGCGGTAGATGCTATTAAGTTTACTGTAGAAAAATCTAAGAAATCTGAGCCTGTTGCAAAACCAGCAGAAATACAACAACAAACTGTTGTAGAAAAAAAGCAACAAAAAGCGGCTAATACAGCTGCAAAATTTGCTAAAGAAACTATAGAAGTTGAGCCAATGACTCCAGAAGAAATGAAAGCTTTAATTGAGCAAGCAAAAGCAGGAGAAGGAGATGATTGCCTAATGTGTGGCTCATAAAATGAATTTAAAATATAATTAAATGTTTAAAAGGCATCCTAATTTTAGGATGCTTTTTTTCTAAAAAAGATAATCAATAAAGTGAAAAAATGAAAGAAGCCAATTTTAAAATAACTCCAGATTTGTATGCTAGTAAAGGCAGTCGTTTTGCTAACTATATGGTAGATTATATAATAAGAATAATTGTAGGAATAATACTAGTAATTTTAATAACGTTTATCTCTGAAACGGTAGGAAGTTATGGCGTTTATGAATTTCTTGTAGAATCTGAAAGTAAATTAAGCGATTATATTTTAGGAATAATAATGGTGTTAATTTATTTTAATATAATAGAATCTTTAACAGCAAAGTCTGTGGGTAAATATATTACAAAAACTAGGGTAGTAATGGAAGATGGAAGTAAACCTAAATTTACAGATGTTTTTTTAAGAACCTTATGTAGGTTAATTCCATTTGAAGCCTTTTCTTTTTTAGGAGATGAAGGTAGAGGTTGGCATGATTCTATATCTAATACATATGTAGTAGATGAAAAACTTTTTAAAGCTAAAAAGGCATCTATTAATAGCTTAGACCAAATCGGGAAGCAATTAGAAGAGTAATCAAATATTATATAGAAACCTCCTTAATAAGAGGCTTTTTATATATGCTAAGTTTAAATACTAATCAGCTAACGTCATTAAGGCAAAAACTTATTAATATTAGGAAGTATTATAATGAGAGTGCGTCTATGATTTTAGAGAGTCCTTCCCTTGTGTCATTATTTGTAAAAAGCTTGTACTTGATTCGACCTGAAACGATTAATTTTTTGGAGAGACATCACCCTTTTTTGTAATTTCCTTACTACAGAGGTCGCTCTATGGGTACTTAAGACACAACTGTTTGCCATTTTTATATGCTGATAATTCTACCATCTGTATGCCCTTCAACCATAACATTTATACTTGACTCAGAATTAATAACATTAGCTAATTTTTGTAAGATATTATTAGACTATGAGTTTTATCTATAACTTCCACTGTTAAAAATCATTTTACCAGAAATATAAATCATAACGATAGTTTCATTAATATGTACACTAATGTTTTCATCCTCATTAAACGCGTTTATATCTATAGTACGATTTAAATGGCAATCTATAGCTAAGTTCATAGAGTCGATTAATGTTCTGGCTTGGTTTTGTTAATGTTTCTCGCATTTTCTGTTTAGTAATATTAGATGCTAACGTACCATTAGTAGAAATAACTAGTTTAGTATTTTAAACTTTCAACAATAGAAAGTTTATTTTCTAAATCTTCTTTTGCTAATTGTGTTTTTAGTGAGTTCATTTGTTAATTCTTCTTTTTCTTGTTATAAAGCCAAGTATTTCTTTTTAGAAACATAAGAATTAAGTATAAATAATGATACTAATGTCATTGAAGTAATTCTCATAATATGTCTTTTTGTTTCTATAAATACGAAGCAATAATAATTATAGATAGTTCTAGATTTATTGGTTTTATAAGGTAAAGATGCTCATATCTAAACAGGTGTAATATTTAAAGTTATGTGGTTGGTTTTTCTTTTTTGGTTTTGTCGAAAACTTGTGGACATTCATTACAAATTAAATCTACATTCGGGGATCCTAATTTATAAATCTTAACCAATTTGAAACAAGAAAAATCTCCTCCTTTTGCCTTCATTATATTATTTAATCTCATTTTTTTAAAATTAATGCTTAGATTGGTATTGGAATTCTAACTTCTAATTGAGCTTTAGAGATTAATTATACTACTACAGTTTTTTTGTCTTCGAGATCTATTTTTTTTGTTTATCAATAAGTTAAATGTGTGTAAAACAATTGTATAATTTTTGTAAAGTTGATTTTATGGTCTTGTTTTTTTTACAAATTTGATATGAAATTAATTTTAATCTTTACGATAGTATATATTTAAAATGGATAATAAGCTTAAAGAAGTTGCTTTTGTATTTTTTAGATTAGGTTGTTTTGCCTTTGGAGGGCCTGCTGCTCATATAGCTATGATGGAAAATGAAATTGTAGTAAAGCGTAAGTGGATGACTAGAGATTATTTCTTAGATTTAATAGGGACTACTAATTTAATTCCTGGACCAAACTCTACAGAAATGACTATGCATTGCGGGCATGAACGAGCAGGTACAGCTGGACTTTTTGTTGCAGGAATTGCTTTCGTTTTTCCAGCAGTTATTATTACGGGAATATTAGCTTATTTATATGTAGAATATGGGCAATTACCAGAAGTAGCCCCTTTTGTTTTAGGCATTAAGCCTGCAGTATTAGCAATTATTGCTGCAGCTATAATTAAATTAGGTAAAAAAGCAATAAAAACAAAAGAGCTACTAGTTATAGGTTGTTTAGTTTTAATTGTTAGTTTAATGGGGTTTAATGAAGTCATAGCATTATTATCAGCTGGGGTTTTAGGAGCAATGTATTTCTATATAAAAGATAAAACTAAATCTAATTTAAATAGTATTTCCCCTATATTTTTATCTTTTGGTATAGGAGCTTCCCTTTTTAAAGTGTCTACTCTTAATGTGTTTTTAGTATTTCTAAAAGTAGGTGCAATTTTATATGGAAGTGGCTATGTGCTTTTTGCATATTTAGATGCGGAATTAGTAACAAAAGGCTGGTTAACTAGAGTTGAATTAATAGATGCTATAGCGGTGGGGCAATTTACTCCTGGGCCAGTGTTGTCTACATCCACTTTTATTGGATATCAATTATCTGGAGTATGGGGTGCAATAGCAGCTACATCTGGTATTTTTTTGCCTTCTTTTTTATTTGTTTTATTACTAAATCCTTTTATTCCAAAAATGAGGAAATCGAAAGTATTGCGTTACTTTTTAGATGCAGTTAATGTTGCGGCTGTAGCGGTTATGTTAGCGGTACTTATAATAATGACGAAAGAAACTTTGATTAGTTGGGAAACTATAGTCATAGCCTTAAGTGCTTCTTATTTTGTTTTTGGGACCAAAATAGGGCCTATATGGACTATTGTTATTGGGGCTGCATTAGGGTATCTTTTTAGTTTCTTTTAGGCCTCTTATATTTGTAATAATATTCAATACAAACCTCCTGTGTTAACTAACCTATGTAATAACATCGTAAAGTGTTAGATGTATTATGAGCCTTTTAATTTTTATTGCATAGATAATAATGTGTTTTTTTACTTCAGGTGTCTTATAGGTGTAGATAATATAAGTTTCTTAATGGTAAGAAATACCAGTATTAAAAGCGACTGAAGCACGGTAAGGTGCCTTTTCTAGATATGCTAGTTTTTGAGAAGGTATAATTTGTTCTAGTTCTTGTTCTAGTAGAAAAGAAAACCCTCATAATAAATTATTATGAGGGTTCTTTTTATTTAAAGATAGGATAACTCTATTCTTCTTCTTTTACTGTTGCAGGAGTAACATCACTATCGTGAGCATTATAATATTCCTCTAGTAAATTCATTGTGGCAGTCAATAGATCTTTAGTTTCTAGTAATAACCCAAAATAGAGTGTTGTATTTTTAGGGCTAGATTCTTCTGTTCTAGTACGAGCCACTTGTTTTGTAATTTTTGAAATTACTACATCTAAAACTTCTTTTTTACGATTTAAAATAGCTCCAATTTCTTCGAAAGAACGAGAATCGAAAGCAGCTTTTATATCATTAAATAAAGCCTCTAACACATCATCAACTTCTTTCAACTCTTTAACTTGGCTAAATTTAAGTTTTTTATGATTATTATTAATGTGTTTATGAGTTGTCTTAGAAATGTATTCTAATGATTGCGTCATGTCTTTTAAGTATCCTAATATATTAATGTAAAAGTTACTCGCTCCAACACTAGATTCATCTAAGTTCTTGATAAAATAGAAAATATTATCTCTTAAATCATCTATCTCATCTGATAGTTTAACGACTTGTTTTCTGTTTTTCTTTAAAGAACTTAAGTCTTGTTTTCCTAACCCATTAATCGCGTTAGTGTAAATTCTGTTTCCACGTTTTACAACACTAGCAATATTAGAGGCGCTTTCATGAATAACACCTTGAACAGAGCTACTCTCGGCATTAGTTAAGCTATCTTCAACTTTTATTTTTTTTGATTTTTTATTATGCGCAACATAATTACGGATAAGTAATAGAATAGCTAATAATAGTAAAACTGGAGTCATTATTTCTACATTCCAGTTTAATAAAAAGGCAATAAATCCAGCAGCTACAAAAGCAATAAGTGCAGTAAAAAACCAACCGGCAATAACATTAATAACACCAGCAACCCTATAAACAGCACTTTCAGCTCCCCAAGCTTTATCTGCCAAAGAAGTACCCATAGCTACCATGAAAGTAACATAGGTTGTAGATAGAGGTAAGCCCAAAGATGTTGCAATAGAGATTAATACAGCGGCAACCATTAAGTTTACAGCGGCACGTACTAAATCGAAAGCAGGCGCATCTTTTTTGTCCGATACAGAAAAAACAGGTTTGTTAAACTGTTTTTCTATAAGTACTTGAGTAGACTCTGGTAATATATATGCTGTCAATTGTGAAGCAGCAACAGCTAAGCGTACAAAACCTCGAGATAAAAAGTTAGGTTGAAAACGTTCTTTAGTATCTGCAGATTGACTTGATAAATCTATAGAAGTTTTTACAACATCTTTAGCTTTACTAGACAGCCAAAGTGTAGCAACCATAATCATACCAGCAAAAAATAGAAGGTAAGAGGGGGTTTCTACTTTTCCTTTTAAAAATGCCATACTAAATTGATTTGCAGCTTCACCAGAAGCCATCCAAACTTCGTATGATTTTAAGGCGGTAATTGGTACACCAATAAAATTAACTAAATCATTACCTGCAAACGCTAAGGCTAATGCAAAAGTACCAACAAGTATAATAACCTTATATATGTTTGTTTTTAATGCTGCGATAATTGCATAAGAAACAACAGTCCATACCATTAAACTTATACTAACAATTTTTAAAACATGTGTTTCTAAGTAATCTTTTATCTTCATGCCACCGGTAAAGGCAAAAGTTTCATCTGCGTAAGGTGTTCCTTTTATGCCTTTAATGAAAATAAAATAGGTCATAGAAGATAAAGCGATACCTCCAAATAACGCACCTACCCAACTAGCTTTATCTTGAAAATTAAAAGATAGTAGCACTCTGGTAATCCATTGCACTAAAGCACCTACAGAGAAAGCTATGACGACGGAGAGTAAGATTCCTATAATAATTTTCGTGGCTGTAGAGGTGTTTATATAATTTACTAACTCTGTGACGTCTCCTCCTTTATCCATTATTTTAATTAAAGCAACAGCAACTGCTGCTCCTAATAATTCAAATACAATAGACACTGTAGTAGAAGTAGGCATGCCAACAGTATTAAAAAAATCTAGCAATAAAATATCTGTTATCATTACTGCCATGAAAATTATCATGATTTCACTAAAAACAAATTGATCGGGATTAAATATACCTTTACGGGCAACTTCCATTAGACCACTAGAGAATATGGCTCCAACCGCAACACCAACACTAGCAACAATCATTATTGTTTTAAAAGAAACAGCTTTAGAACCTATTGCTGAGTTTAAGAAATTTACGGCATCATTACTAACACCAACTACTAAATCTGCAATAGCTAAAAGTGCTAAAGCAATGATCATGAATAAGTATAAATTCTCCATTAAAAGGTTTAATTTGTAACAGCAAATGTCATATTTTAATTTGAACGCAATGTTAATTTAATGTTATGTTCTCTCTGTAGCTTTTAATAATTAATGACTAATAATAGTTACGAATTTGCAACTATTAAGCCCTAATATTATGTGTAAAGATGAGTTTTTGAATATCTCAAATACCTGAAAAACAAGTAGTTGTGATTCTAATGTTAATTTAAAGTTATGTAAAAGTTGTTTAAATGTAAATTTAATGTTATATTTGTTATGTAATTATTAATTAGCAAACACAAACACATATGAAGGCAATACTTTCACTTTTAATGTTATTAGCAGTAACACTAACATACGCACAAGAAAAGAATCAACCTAAATTTGAGAAAAAAGGAAATCAAACTGAGGCTACTTTTTATCATGATAATGGTAAAATTGAGCAACATGGTTTTTTTAATAAAGCAAATAAGCTACAAGGTATTTGGACAAGCTATGATGCAGAAGGAAACAAAACAGCAGTAGGTTTGTATGATAATGGCGTTAAAGTTGGTAAATGGTTTTTTTGGTCAGAAAATTCTCTTAAAGAAATTGATTATGATAATAATGTTATAGCTAGTGTAAGCGAATGGAAAGACAAAAGTACTATAGCTATTAGAGACTAGTTATATTCTTTTTGAAACATAAAAAAAGCATCCTGTTTAGGGATGCTTTTTCATTATATATTATTAACAATTAGAACTTGTAAGTATATCCTAAAGAAATCTCTCTTCCAGGGTTTCTTAAAGAAAATGTTCTATTTGAAGTTCCAAAAGATTCATAATCACTCTCTCTTTCGTCTCCTAATAAGTTAGTGACTTTTAAATCGATATTAGACTTCTTATCTTCTCCAAACGATTTGTTTAGAGTAAAGTTAAGACTGTGAAATGGTTGTGTGTATACATCTGGAACAATACCAGTACCAACAACTTCTAATGCTTTACCTTGAACGTTATAGAATAATCCCGTTTGTAAACCTAGATCACTATTACTATAATCGAAACCAAAATTAATTAAGAAAGGTGATTGTCCTTGTAATTCTCTTTCTCTATCTATAGTTTGCCCATCTCTAGCAGCTAAAACTCTTCTTTCGAATTCTGCATCTGCCATTTCTAATCTTGAATCTATAAAAGAAATGTTTGTAGTAAATTTTAAGTTGGTTAAATCTTCCATAAGGAAACCAAAGTTTTGTCTAAATTCTAATTCAAAACCTAACACTTTAGCGTTTCCTAAGTTAGCAACGGTTAATTGATCAGGAGAAGAGGCAAAGAATACACTTTCTATAGGGTCTTTAAAGTTTTTATAAAATCCACTTAAAGCAATCATTTGACCTTTTTCTCTAAAAAATTCGTAACGTAAATCGAAGTTATTAATATAAGATGGTCTAACAGCATCATAAAAATCATTTCCAAAACCATTTCCAATAAATGTTCTATTAGTAATAGGGTCGAAAATTTGAATGTTTGAAGCTTCTTTAAAAGATGGTCTAGCTGTTGTTCTAGAATAAGAAGCTCTTAAATTAGTTTTATCGTTTAAAGCGTAAATTAAGTTAGCAGAAGGAAATAAATCGAATTCATCTAAGATATTTTCACTATCAAAAATCTCACTACCAGATTGATTTTGTCCAGTGTAGTATAATTTATACATCTCTCCACGTAAACCTACAACAGCTTTTAAAGCTTCAGAAACATTAAATTCATTAGATATGTATAGTGCTCCAATATTTTGTTCTCCTTCGTATGCATTAGCTGGTTGGAACTTTTGACCAAAGTTTAAGAATGTTCCGTTTTGGTTATCTACAGTCCAAAGGTTTTGAGGTGCCAATAAATTATCTGCATTGCCATCTTCTACGATTAAGTTTGTTGAAGTAAATAAAAACTGATCCGTGCTAAAATCTCTATATTTAAAAGTATATGCCCCACCAAATTTTACTTTAGCTGGTTTTTCAAATAAGTCATATTTATTAGAGAAATCTACTTTACCAACCCAACTTTCTTCTTGCAATGTTCTCCAGATTCTTATTGGAAAACTAGAGGTACTTGGACTAATTACAAAATTACCATCCTGTGTTTGCTCAAGAGGTGTTATTCTATGGTCTTTGTCTAATACTTTTGCAAAAGTAGGCGCAAACTTCCATTCAAAATCAAAACCATCAGAATTAATTTGATGCTTTCCACTAAATAACATGTTAGTTATAGAACGTTCTGTATATAATAAGGCATCTTTTTGTACTAGTTCTAAACCAGCATTTCCACCAGCTTGAGCTAAACTCTGGTTAAAAAAACCAGCAGAAGATTCTCCATTTTGAATATGTAGTATGTTAGCCTTAAATTTAGATGTTTCCGTTTTGTAAGTTAATCCAGCAAGACCATTTAAAACAATGCTATTTATCCCTTCGTCACCACTAGTAAATCTAGTGGCAAGAAGTTCGTTATTATTGGTATTGTTTTCATCTTTAGTGAAGTTTCCATCAATTCTATCTTCGTAAAAAGTAGTGGTGTTTTTGTAAGAAACAGCAGCTAAATACCCTAGTTTGTTGTCTCCAATATCAAATTGATTTCCAGCAGTAAATCCAAAATCATAGTTGATACCACTATTTTCTCTTTTGGCTGCTAATTCCCTATCGAATGCTCCTGTAAGGCTAGTTAATAATGTACTGTTTTCAAAATCTCCGGGAATTGGTTGGTATCTGTTTATTGGTAAATCACGTTTACCACCATCGTAACCTAAAAAGTCCGATTTACTTCCAGAATACGATAAATAATTGTCATTAAGGTGCATATTTGCATTATAACCAGCACCAACAGATACAGAGTATTCAGCTTTGGTTGGTAAATCTTTAGTAATAATGTCTACAACACCACCAGTAAAGTCTGCAGGGTATTCTGCCGCAGCAGATTTAATAACAATAACATTATCTATAATGTTTGTAGGGAATATATCCATTTGAATGGTATTACGATCTGGATCTAGACCAGGAATATCAACACCATTTAAAATAGATTTAGTGTAACGGTCTCCTAAACCTCTTACATATACATATTTTCCACCTTGTACAGACACACCTGGGACACTTTTAATAGCGCTAGCTGCATTACTTGCTCCAGACTTTTTAATGCTTTGTGCAGATAAACCATCTAATAAAGTAACCGATTTCTTTTGTAGACTTAAAACAGCACTTTCTGTATTTCTTTTAACCGTTGTAGTAATAACAATTTCATCTAATGCATTTTTACTGGCATTAAGTGTAACTTCAATTTCAGTAACATCATTAGGCTTTATAACAACATCATTAATTTCTTTTGTAGCATAACCTACAAAAGAAAATGTTAAGGTATAAGTTCCTGCCTCTAAATCTAAAGAGAAATTTCCATCAAAATCGGCAGAGGTTCCTTGAGACGTTCCTTTTACAAGAATACTAGCATTTGGTAATGGATCATTACCATATTCTCCATCTAATACCGTTCCTGCAATTTTACCAGTCTGACCATATGAAGATGCGATACTAATGAAGATGAAACTTAGTGTAGAAAGTATTTTAGTTATTTTTTTCATTTTAAAAAATGTAAGTAATAAAAAAATACTGCTCATTCTTATTTACAAAAAAGAAATGAGCAGATTATAAATTGTATGTAAATGTTAGAAGCCTAAGCTTCCAGCAGTATTAGCATAAGTCCAGCTTAAGCTAGAAGTCGATGCTCCAACAGTTTGAGCTCCTTGGGTTACAGCAGTACCTTCAGATCCAAAGCCAGAAACAGTAACAGTAGTTGCTTTGTTTACAAAAATATCTTCTACATCAGTAACAGCAGTAGGAAGTACAATTTCCCAAGCGCTAAATGTAAGTGTTCCGTTATTATAACTTGTTGCATCTGCATCTGCATCTAACTCAACATCAGAAGTGTCTTTAAAACCATAAGCATAAACGTTGTTAGTTGCTCCTGTAGCACCTTTTCTAAAATCAGCATACTCACCATTAGAGGTTACAGTATTTCCTATTAAAGTAATGTCTTCTAAAGTAAAAGAACCAGTTGCAGTTCCTTCAGGACCATCAATCTCTAAACCGTGATCAGAAACATCTCCTAATACTACTACAGAGTTTGAAATTGTTCCAGAGTAAGCTTGGTCAATATCTAATCCATCATCTCCTTGTCCCCAAACTAATAAGTTAGAAGCATCAACAGTTCCTCCAAAGAATTCAATACCATCATCTACATTAGCAACAACTTCAATGTTGTTTATTACAGTACCTGTACCAACTCCACCAAGAGTTAATCCGTTAATTTCATTTCCTTCACCAATTAAAGCTCCACCATGGCGGATAGAAACATATTGTAATACTCCAGAGTTGTCATCTGCAGCAGATCCTCCATATAGTCCAAAAGTGTCATCGGCAGGAATACCTTCTATTTGCAATTCTGTAACATCTCCAGAGAAAGAACAAGGTGCATTTCCTAAAATAATTAAGCCACCCCATAAACCTCTATTATTTACACCAAGGTTTGTACCAGCAGTTTGCCCTATTTCAATGTTATCACTTGTTGAAGTAAAGATAATTGGGTTAGAAGCAGTTCCAGCGGCATTTATTTTACCACCTCTAGCTACAATTAAAGCAGAAGCTAAAGATCCTGTTCCAGGAGTTCCTTTAATTATTGTACCTGCTTCTATAGTTAAAGTCGCTCCAGATTCTACAACTACTTTTTGATTTAATACATAACATTTGTCGTTTGTCCAAGTTGTATTAGAAGAAATTACTCCAGTAACATTTTCTACATTTGTATTACCTCCGTTTCCATTGCCTCCTCCTGGTTGGATAATAGTGTTTTCCTCGATTATAATTGGTGTGTCATCATCTTGAATGCATCCTGTTAAAGCTAAAGAGCTAACAACAATCGCTGATAATAGTAATTTTTTCATTGTAGATTTTTTTAGTTTGTATATTGTTTTTATTTGATGCCGCAAAGAAAGAATGAAATTGTAAAGTTTGAGTTAACTGTGAGTTAAAAAAGAGTAACTAAAATGTAAGATTAAGGTTATTATGAAATGCTGTTTTTAGAGTTTTAGAAACCTTATCTTAACATTGAATTGCTCCTCGGTTTTAAAAAATATTTAACAGTTTAGAGAGGAGTAAAGGTTATATTTGTTAAATCAATCTTAAAATAGGAATAATTAAAAGTTTAAGTTCCAATTGCCTCTAATAATATATATTGTAACATTGCCAGATTATTTATAACGTTATCTAAATAATCTTGTAACAAAAAACTAGTTTTAGAAACTTATATAGTTAGATGATTTTATTGAATAATGTGATCTAAATTGGAATATAAATTATAATATTTACCTTTAAGATAACTAAGTAAAGTTTTATTTTAACAAAAGAAAATAGTAGTAACACAAATTAAACAACTAATACATTAATGAAAAGAATATTCGGTATTGTAGCATTATTAGCTTTATTTATAATCCCAAAAACAAGTAACTCGCAGGAAAGCGATTTTGGAAACTGGCTTATTTATATAGGGAGTAAAAAATTAAACCCTAAATGGAATATACATAATGAAGTGCAGTATAGAAATTATGATGCTATAGGAGATTTAGAACAATTACTTTTAAGAACAGGAGTAGGGTATAACTTGTCTGAAAACAACAATAATGTTTTATTAGGTTATGGTTATATATTATCAGAAAACTATATAGGAGATACTGATAATAAAGTTTCTGTAAATGAACATAGAATTTTTCAACAATTTACGACGAAGCAATCGGTAGGAAGATTAAAACTAGGACACCGTTATCGATTTGAGCAACGTTTTGTTGAATCGGATTTTAAAATGAGATTTCGTTATTTCTTGTCATTAAAGTACCCTTTGGGTTTAAATGAAGAAAAAGGTTATAAATTATATCTTTCTGCTTATAATGAAATATTTTTAAATACTAAATCTTCAGTTTTTGATAGAAATCGACTCTACGGAGGTTTAGGTTATAAACTAAATAAAAACTTAAGATTTGAGCTTGGATACATGAATCAATTCTTTGAAAACTCAGGAAGAGATCAACTAAATATAATTACATTTTTTACTTTTTAATGAAAGAAATAATGAGTTATTAATCAGATATAATAAAATAACATATGAAAAAAATATTTTCAAGTATTAAAGGAGATGCATTTGGTGGTATTACTTCTGGTATTGTAGCTTTACCATTGGCTTTAGCTTTTGGAGTATCATCTGGGCTAGGACCTGAAGCCGGATTATATGGTGCTATATTTATTAGTTTCTTTGCTGCATTATTTGGAGGTACAGACACTCAGATATCTGGGCCAACTGCGCCTATGACTGCGGTTAGTATGGTTGTTATTGCTGGTATTATAGCCGCTAACGACGGGGATGTTAACAAAGCATTACCAGCCATATTGTTGGTCTTTTTGTTGGCTGGATTAATGCAAATTGGATTAGGTTTAATAGGACTTGGAAAATATATTAGATATATACCTTATCCAGTAGTGTCAGGTTTTATGACTGCTATAGGAGTTATTATATTGCTTACTCAAATTTTGCCATCTATAGGGTATTACCCTAAAGAGGATATAGAATTTGTCTCTCAATTTAAACCGCAAGCAGAAGAGGTAATTCTAGAAAATATATTAAAAGAAGAAGCAGGAGAAGGTATCTTAGTTTTAGAAAATTTTAAAGAAACTATTTCTAGGGCAGATGAAATTACTGAAGAAGGGATTTACAAAGAATCGCAAACACTTGCTGCAAAGGAAGCATCTGGAGCATTAGGGGCTTTGAAAATAATACCTAGAGCCTTGCAACATATAAATTGGTTAGAGTTACTATTGGCTTTAGGAACTATTTTTATCATATATGGATTTAAACGCATAACAAACGCAATACCTAGTACGCTAGTAGCTTTAGTTGTTATGTCTGGAGTAGCTGTAGGTTTTGGTTTAGATTATAGACCAATTCAAGAAATTCCAGGAGGAATTCCAGTACCAAAATTAGAAATGTTTACAAATTTTAAATTAGGAGACATCACACCTTATGTATTTACAGCATTAACGTTAGCCTTGTTAGGAGCTATTGACTCTTTGTTAACTAGTGTTGTTGCAGATAATATGACAAAAACAAAACATAAGCCTAATAAAGAGTTAGTAGGGCAAGGAATAGGAAACTCTATAGCTGCAATTTTTGGAGGTATTCCTGGAGCAGGAGCTACCATTAGAACAGTTGTAAATATAAATTCTGGAGGAAAAACGAAGTTATCGGGAATGATTGCTGGAGTAATGTTGTTGATTATTTTATTAGCATTAGGACCAGTTGCTTCAAAAATTCCAGCAGCAGTTTTAGCAGGGATTTTAATAACAGTCGGTATTGGTGTAATGGATTATAAAGGATTAAGAGCAATACCGAGTTTGCCTAAAGATATCAAGTTAGGGCCTATAAAACTTAGCTCAGAAGTATTAATAATGTTATTAGTTTTAGTACTTTCTACATTTTGGAATTTAGTATATGCGGTAGGAATAGGTTTAGTAATTGCGTCATTAATGTTTATGAAGAAAATAGGGGATATTTCTGCAGAGCATTCAGATGTTAAATCATTAAAAGAAGAAGCATGGCCAGATGAAATAGGTTTCCCAGAAAGATTAAAAGAAGAGGTTTTTATAAAACACCTTAAAGGACCTCTGTTTTTTGGGTCCACTAGCGATTTCCAACAATTAGCAGCCCAAATACCAGATACGGCTAAAATGGTAATTATGCGTTTAGGACGTATGCAATATATGGACCAATCCGGATTGTATGCAATGGAAGATATGTTGCTAGACTTAAAAAAGAAAAACGTGCAAGTCGTTTTTGTTGATTTATTAAGGCAGCCACGCTATATGATGGAACGTATTGATATTATCCCAGATTTTATTTCTGAAGAATTTATTTTTAAAGATTTTAATTCTTGTATGGTTTGGTTTAAAGAAAATGAGGAAACTATAGATTCTAATTGAATTACTTTATAAAATAAGTATCTTGCGCAAGTAAAATTATATCTATGAATTGGGAACAATTACTCTCATTAAAGCGTTTTGGAGATACTAACAAAAGATTAAGAAAAGAGCAAGACGAAACACGCCTAGGTTTTGAAGTAGATTACGATCGTGTTATTTTTTCTTCAGAATTTAGAAGTTTACAAGATAAAACACAGGTAATTCCGTTATCTCAAACAGATTTTGTACATACACGTTTAACTCATAGTTTAGAAGTTAGTGTCGTTGGGCGCTCTTTAGGTAGACGCGTGGGGAAAAGAATATTAGAAAAACATCCTCAATTACAAAATGTACACGGATATCAAGTTAACGATTTTGGAGCTATTGTAGCGGCAGCAGCTTTGGCTCATGACATAGGAAACCCGCCTTTTGGCCACTCTGGAGAGAAAGCTATAGGCGAGTTTTTTATATCTGGAAATGGTAAAGATTACGAAGTGAAGTTAAAACTAAAAGAATATCAAGATTTATGTGATTTTGAAGGAAATGCTAATGGTTTTAAAATAGTGACACAAAGTAGAGAAGGACGAGAAGGTGGTATTCGCTTAAGTTATGCAACATTAGGTGCTTTTACTAAATACCCTAAAGAATCTTTGCCTAAAAAACCAACGTCCCATATAGCAGATAAAAAGTATGGTTTTTTTCAAAGTGATAAAAATGCCTTTGTGGCGGTAGCAGAAGAGTTAGGAATGCTTAAACGTAGTGATACCGATTTAAGTTTTTCGCGTCACCCTTTAGCCTTTTTAGTGGAAGCTGCAGATGATATTTGTTATACCATTATAGATTTCGAAGATGGAATTAATTTAGGACTAATACCTGAGGAGTATGCTTTAGAGTATTTAATTAATTTAGTTAGAGATTCAATTAATACTAAAAAGTACGGGAAATTAACCAATACGCAAGATCGTGTAAGTTATTTAAGAGCATTAGCTATAAATACACTTATTAATGAAGTTGTGGATATTTTTATGGATAATGAAGACGCCATTTTAAATGGAGACTTTGATACTGCTTTATTAGATAAAAGTAAATATGAAGCACAAATTAACGACATTATAAAACTTAGTGTAGATAAAATATATCAATCTGCAGAAGTTGTAGATAAAGAAATTGCAGGTTATGGAGTTATTAATACATTATTAAAAGTATATACAAGAGCCGTAAATAATTGTTATGATAATACAGCTTCAAACTACGATAAACTAATATTAAAAGGGCTACCAAAAACATTAGAGATTAAGCAGGAAAGCTTATATGAACGCTTATTAAGTGTTTGTCATTATGTATCTTTATTATCAGATAGTCAAGCAATTTTGAATTATAAAAAAATTAAAGGGTTTAGTATATAAATAATAATGTTAACTAATTTATTATTTCAGAAATAAATTCTTTTAAACTTATAGAGTCTAACCCAATAGATTGTTGTAATTGATCTATAGTACCATGTTCAATAAAGATATCAGGAATTCCTTTTAAATAAATGGTGTTTTTATAATGGTATTTAGCAGCAAATTCTAGAATACAACTTCCAAAGCCACCAGTAATAGAACCATTTTCAATAGTAATAATTGTATGGTGAGATTTAAAAATAGAGTGCAGCAAAGACTCGTCTAAAGGTTTTATAAAACGCATGTCGTAATGTGCAATTTGGCTACTATCTTTAATACTCTCAATGGCCTCAGTTACATTTTTAGAGATAGCTCCAATAGACAATAATGCTATAGCACTTCCTTTTTTTAATTGTATTCCAGTACCTATTTCAATCTTAGAAAATGGTTGTTTCCAATCTATAGTAACACCTTTACCTCTAGGGTAACGAATAGCAACAGGTAATTTTAACCCCAATTGTGCCGTATACATTATGTTTCTTAGCTCTATTTCGTTTCTTGGTGCGAAAATAATGAGGTTAGGAATTAAACGTAAATAGCTTATATCGAAAACACCATGATGTGTTGCGCCATCTTCTCCAACTAAACCAGCACGATCTAAACAGAAGATAACTGGAAGTTTTTGTAGAGCAACATCATGTATTACTTGATCGTATGCACGTTGTAAAAATGTAGAATATATATTGCAGAACGGGACTAATCCTTGGGTAGACATTCCTGCAGCTAAGGTAACAGCATGTTGTTCGGCAATTCCTACATCGAAAGCACGATTAGGTATTTGTTCCATCATGTACTTTAAAGAACTTCCTGTTGGCATTGCTGGGGTAATACCAACAATATTTTTGTTTTGTTTAGCCAGTTCTACAATAGTATGTCCAAAAACATCTTGATATTTCGGAGGTGAAACAATATTAGATTTAGCATATAAATCACCTGTTTTCGCATCAAATTTACCAGGAGCATGATAAGTAACTTGGTTTTCTTCTGCTTGGCGTAATCCTTTTCCTTTAGTAGTTATAATGTGTAAAAACTTTGGGCCTTTAACATGTTTTAAACGTTCTAATTCAGTGATTAATTTTGGCAAATCATGACCGTCTATTGGACCCGAATAATCAAAATTTAAAGCTTCAAAAATGTTGTCTTGTTTTTGAGTCCCCTTTTTTACATTAGTTAAGTATTGTTTTAAAGCACCAACACTAGGGTCTATACCAATAGCATTATCATTTAAAATAACTAGTAAATTACAATTTGTAACACCAGCATGATTTAAACCTTCAAAAGCCATTCCGCTAGCAATAGATGCATCACCTATAACTGCAATATGCTGTTTTGTTGTACCTCCCTTTAGTTGAGAAGCTATAGCCATACCTATGGCTGCAGATATAGAAGTAGAAGAGTGCCCTACTCCAAAACTATCGAAATCACTTTCATTACGTTTAGGAAAACCACTTAAACCATGAAGTTGCCTATTAGTATCGAAATTATCTTTTCGTCCTGTTAAAATTTTATGTCCATAAGCTTGGTGTCCAACATCCCATATAAGTTCATCGTAAGGTGTGTTAAAAACATAATGCAAAGCAATAGTCAACTCAACAACTCCTAAACTGGCTCCTAAATGCCCTGCTTTAGAGGCTACAGCATTAATAATAAATGTGCGAAGTTCCTTTGCAAGCCTAGGAAGTTTGTCTTTTGATAAAGTTCTTAAGTATTCAATTGATTCTAAATCGTTTAATATAGATGTTGTCATTAGTGGCTAAATAGAATGCAAAATTATTAAAATTGAAGGTATAATGTTATCAATTAGGTAATAAAGTTAGCTAAAAACTATAATAATTGTAAGTTCGTCCTTATCTTTGAGACAATTACAAAAACCTCATATGTAAAGAACCTTAAAAAATGATGAAAAAAAATTACTTATTACCTTTTCTTACTTTGATGTTGCTTTTTGCAACTCAATCAGGATTAGCCCAAGACCGTTTGGCTGATAATGAATATGGAACACTTATTCTTAATTGGTTAGAAGCTAAAAAAAACGATTATAACTTAACTGCAAATGATATTTCAGATTTGCAAGTGAGTGATGCTTATTATTCTAAGGCGACTAAAATTAACCATGTATATGTTAATCAAGCCTATCAGGGAATAAAAATTCATAATGCTATTTCTAGTGTAGCTGTAAAACAAAATTCTGTATTTCATTATGGAAATGCGTTGATTTCTGATATTTCATCTAGAGTAAATACAACTATTGCTGTTATAACTCCTGAAGGCGCTATTAATGCTGTTGTATCTCAATTTAATTTAGGAAATACAACAGGTTTAGAATTAATCAATACAAGTGATAATAACAGATATTTATATACTAATGGAGGTGTGTCTAAGGTAGATATACCTGTGCAATTAGTGTTTCAGCCAACTTTAGATGGAAGTTTAAAATTAGCATGGGATTTAAGTATACATACTAATGATGGTGCTAATTGGCATAGTGTTAGAGTAGACGCGCTTACAGGTGCTATTATAGATAAAAACGATTGGATTATAACTTGTAATTTTGGAGGAGATCATACAGATCACGCTAATCATAACCATGCAGTGACACAACAAAGAGATTTTAGTTTGTTAAAAACAAATAATTCATTGGTAGTAGATGGATCGCAATATAATGTATTTCCAATACCATTAGAAAGCCCTAATCATGGACCAATAGAATTAATCTCTGAGCCAGCTAATACAACAGCATCTCCACATGGATGGCACGATACTAACGGTGTAGCAGGAGCTGAATTTACTATTACAAGAGGGAATAATGTTTGGGCTCAAGAAGATGCAGATGGAAACGACGGAACTGGTTATGCACCAGATGCTGGGGCTACATTAGTATTTAACTACCCTTATGATGGAACACAAGTAGCATCATCATATAGAGATGCATCTATTACTAATTTATTCTATATGAATAACATTATGCACGATGTATGGTATCAGTATGGTTTTGATGAAGCGAGTGGAAATTTTCAAGAAAATAACTATGGAAATGGTGGAGCAGCAGGAGATTTTGTTTTTGCAGATGCACAAGATGGAAGTGGGCTAAATAATGCAACATTTGGAACACCACCAGATGGAGGTAACCCTGGTATGACTATGTTTTTATGGTCATCGGTTACAGATCCAATAATGTCAGTAAATAATGGGCCTTTAGCTGGAGACTATGTTCTAACTCACGCAGGTTTTGGTGGAGAAATTTCTACACCAATAACTAATGATGTTGTAGTAGTAACTGATGATAATTCTACGACTTCAATAGATGCTAATGATGCGTGCGATCCTATTACTAATGGTGGTAGTTTAGCAGGTAAAATAGCAGTAATAAGAAGAGGAGGTTGCGAATTTGGGTTTAAAGCTTTAGCTGCAGAAAATGAAGGAGCAATAGCCGTTATTATTGTTAATAATGTTGCAGGTCCACCAGTAGGACTTGGTGGTGGAGCTAATGGAGCATCTGTTACTATTCCTACAGTAATGATAGGACAAGCAGGTGGAGAGGCTATAATAACAGAGGTAAATAATGGCGGTACTGTTAATGTGACAATATTTCCAGAGGCTTTAATTGATGGAAGTTTTGATAATGGAATTGTTGCACACGAATTTGGACATGGTATTTCAACACGACTAGTAGGTGGTCCTAATACTTCTAACTGTTTAAATAATGCTGAGCAAATGGGAGAAGGATGGTCCGATTGGTTTGGATTAATGGTAACATTAAAAGCGACAGATTTACCAGAAGATATAAGGGGGATAGGTACATTTGCAATAGGGCAACCTACAGATGGCGGAGGAATTCGTCCATTCCCTTATAGTACAGATACAACTATTAACCCTGTAACTTATGGAGATACAAATAATGAAGCTGGATTTTCTCAGCCTCATGGAATAGGATCTATATGGGGAGCTATATTATGGGACTTAACATGGAAGTATATTGAAAAATACGGATTCGATGCTGATTTTTACAATGGAACAGGAGGAAATAATAAAGTAATGCAGTTAGTGTTAGACGGCTTAAAATTACAAGTGTGTAATACTGGTTTTGTCGGAGGAAGAGATTCTCTATTAGCTGCAGATAACGCTTTAACAGGGGGAGAAGATCAATGTTTAATCTGGGATGTGTTTGCAGCTAGAGGAGTAGGGTTAAATGCTTCTGAAGGTAGTGCAAGTTCAAGAACAGATCAAGTTGAGGATTTTACTACACCACCAGATACAGATCCTTCTTTAGCTAACTGTACATCATTAAGTGTAGATGAGTTTGCTATAGCTAGTCAATACTCTATTTTCCCTAACCCTGCGAATAATTTATTGTCTATAAAAGTTAAAAAGAACTTTGGAAAAGTAAACTTAACATTAACCGATATTAACGGAAGACAAGTATTATCTACTACAGCTAATTTATTAGATCAAGTAGATTTAGATATCTCTGCTTTACAATCTGGATTATATATCTTGAATATAAAAGGAGAGACTATTAGTGTTAACAATAAAATTATTAAAAACTAAATATAGTTTATCTAAAATAATAAAAAAGACAGCTAAGAAATTAGCTGTCTTTTTTATTATTTTAGATTAGTATTAATTTGAAATTGTATTTTTACGAGTATGATAAACCCATACGACGATACTTTTTTTATGAAAAAAGCGCTTCAAGAAGCAGAAGTTGCTTTCGAAAAAGGCGAAATTCCAGTTGGAGCAGTAATAGTTATTGAAGATAAAATAATAGCAAGAGCTCATAATTTAACGGAATTATTAAATGATGTTACTGCTCATGCAGAAATGCAAGCTATAACGGCGGCTGCAAATTTTTTAGGAGGTAAATATTTAAAAGGCTGTACACTATATGTTACATTAGAACCTTGTCAAATGTGTGCAGGAGCTTTATATTGGAGCCAGATTTCTAAAATTGTTTATGGAGCTAGAGATAAAGAGCGTGGATGTATTAATTTAAATACAAAGTTGCATCCAAAAACTAAAATAGAAGGAGGGGTTTTAGAAGCTGAAGCTTCTACTTTATTAAAGCGTTTTTTTATTGAAAAACGAAATCTTAATTAACGACGCTTGTCTCCTTCACGTTCTCTCATTTTATCTAAGTTTTCCTTAGTAAGCATATATTCTTTAGGATCTCTATCTTTCCATCGGTAATAAGAAAAAAGTGGGATTACAAGAAAGAAAAGACCAAGTACACCGAAACCTATTAGTTTTTGTGAATATTCTAAATCCATAAAATAACCAAGAATAATACTTGTTACAGAGGCTATAAAAAATAAACCTATAAAATATTTCATTTCTTTTGAGTCTTATTAATTTCGTGTAAAGTTAATTAATTGTCTTCGATAAGCTGTTAATAATTTAGACTTAGATACAAACCCAAAGTATTTTCCGTTTTTAATAACTGGAAGGTTCCAAGCACTAGAATCTTGAAATTTTTGCATAACATTTTGCATAGAATCGTTATTATAGTCTATTTTGCTTGGAGGATTATGCATTAAATCTCTTAAAAAAGTGGAGTCGTATAAAGATTGATCAAACATAATAGTTCTTACATCGTCTAGTAAAATAATACCTACCAATTGTTTATTGTCGTTTACAACTGGAAATAAATTCCTAGCGGATTTGGCAACTCCTTCATGCAACATTTCCCCTAATGTCATTGTGGGTTTTAAACAGATAAAATTAGTTTCTATAACATTATCTAGAGTCATTAATGTTAAAACACTTTCATCTTTATTGTGCGTTAATAAATGTCCCTTTTGAGCAAGTTCCCTTGTGTAAATAGTATGGTCTATAGCACTTTTTTTTATGCTAAAAGAAATGCCTACAGTTATCATAAGTGGGATAAATAACTCATAGCCACCAGTAATTTCAGCAATTAAAAAAATGGCAGTTAATGGAGCGTGAAGTACTCCTGCAATTAAACCTGCCATACCAATGAGTGTAAAATTAGTTTCAGAAACATGAAACCCTAAACCAATATTATTAATGATTTTAGCAACAACATTACCTAAAGCACTTCCCATAACCATTGTAGGAATAAAAATACCGCCAACACCTCCAGCAGCGAATGTAGTTGTCATGGCAACAGCTTTGAAAACGGTAATGCCTATAAGTAATGCTATAATAACCCAAATGTTGTCTTTAAATGCATCAAAAGGTGTTTTACCTAAAGCATTTAAATGATTGTCAGATAATAAATCGTTTATAAATCCAAAACCTTCACCATAGAGTGGGGGAATTAAGTAAAGCATAATCCCTATTGCTAATCCACCAACTAATAATTTTTGAAATCTAGTTTTAAAGCGATTAAAAAAATGAAGAATAGCAAAATACATTCTAGTAAAGTAAATAGAAGCAAAACCAGTACCTATGCCTAATAAAATATAAAATAGTGTGTCTTTAATTTCAAATTTATCAGAGAAATTAAAATTGAAAAGCAAATCATCTCCTAAAAAAAAATAGGATGTAATCACAGAAGAAACGGATGCAATAAGTAATGGTAATAATGATGCGAAAGTAAGGTCTAAACTAAATACTTCTATAGCAAAAATAATAGCAGCTATAGGTGATTTAAAAATAGAAGAAATAGCTCCTGCAGCTGCACAGCTAATTAATAATGTTCTCGTTTTTCTATTAATATGAAACAACTTCCCTAAGTTAGAACTAATAGCTGCCCCAGATGCTATTGCAGGTCCCAACAAACCTACAGACCCACCAAAACCAACGGTTAAAGGAGCGGTGATTAAAGGGAAATATATTTTAGTTCGTTTTAAAAAGCCACTTCTACGGGATAATGAAAATAGTATTGAGGGGATGGCGTGTTCAATGGGCTTTTTTGAGACATATTTAACGAATAAATACACTAGAAACAAACCAATTACAGGTAGTATAAAATAAAGTTGATTATTTGAAAATACAATACCCTTATCTAAAAGTGTGTCTATTGAGAAGGTCAAATTCTTAAGAGTTACAGCAGCCAAGCCGGCTAATAAACCTACCAATGCACTTAGTATAAACGTAAAGTTTTTCTCAGAAATGTGTTTGTATCTCCAAATTAAAAAGCGTTTGATAAAAGGTTTATTAGCCATTATTTATTAGATAAACTTAAAACTAATAAAAAAACATTCAAAAAAAGAATTTTAATATAAAAGTGATTTTAAAGAGCTGTAATAATAGTTTTAAGCTCTAATAGGTCTTTATAATATAATTGTCTAAGTGTTTCAACATAATCTCGTTTATTATTGTATCCTATTTCATAATCATATATAGCTTCATTAATGTATTTTAAAGCTTCCTTTTTTTTGTTTTTTGAAATTAAAATTTTGGCTTTATAATATTTAGCATCTGCACTTAAATTGTTGGCATATTTTAATTGAGTGTTGAAATTATATAATGCTTTTTCAATATTTCCCGATTCGAAATATGCAATTCCATTATATAAGAAAGCATTAAGATCTACGTAGTCTTCTCCAAATTCTTTTGTTTCTTTTGTTATATGTTTTTCGAAATAAGCAATTGAGTTTTTATAATCTTTTAATCCTAGATAAGCAATGCCTCTCCAATAATCTACACTATGTCCTTGAGGCGCATCTATAAAATCAGGAGTTAAAGTATCGGAAGCATCAAAATCTGCAATTGCTTTTTTGTAATCTCTATAAAACCATAAATACAAATAGCCTCTCCACGGTATTCTGTTTACCGAATCTAAAGCCACAGCTTTATTATATTGAGGTAGCCATTTATGAGGCATACCTCTTTTTAAATGGGCTACAGAAAGTTCGTGAACAGCTTGCTCGTATTCTGGGTCTATAGTTAAGGCGTCTACAATTCCATTTTGAAATGCAGTGGAGCCTTGCCTATATTGTATTGCTTCATTATATGTTTTTTCGGCAAGAGTTCTTCTCTCTTTTTTACTTAATTTAGAATGTTCCTTACATGAGAAAAGAATAATTGTAAGTAGTATGCTAAGGGATAATTTCTGTAACTTTTCCATTTTCTATTCTATAAGAGATGTACATATAATAATTGTAAGGTTTTTCGTTGTAGCTAACAATATCCCAATGTTTTGAGTTTGAAGTGAATTTAAAAAGATCATCAACCATATTTTTATTAAGAGGAGTTTCTTTTAAATCTAGATTCATTTCTATAATTTCAAACCAACCTGCATTTCCTTCACAGTTAACTAAAAACCTAAAGTTTAAATACCCAGAATCTGTATAATTTGTTTTGTTATTAAATGTGGTGTTTACTGCGTCTCTAAAATGTTTTTTAGAACCTGCATATGCGTCTAAGCTAGCACTACTGTAGGTATGTACAAGTCTTCCTTTATTACACAGTTCATACTTATCATTTAATAATGCTTTATCTTGATCGATATAACCAATGTAATGCTTGTAAGGTCTGTTTTCTGTGTCAAAAGCATTAGTGATTTTATTTTGAGTGTAAATAATATATACTATAAGTGAAGTAATAAGAATTATAAATATAATTCCTGTAATATAAAGCACTGTTTTTAATTTCATGATTACAAATTAATAAAAAATCCCGCTCAAGGCGGGATTAGATTATAAACAGTAAAGTTGAAGGTATAAACTACAAACTCAACTTTAAATTTAATTCTTGCAATTGTTCATTATCAATAGGTGCAGGTGCGTCTATCATAACATCTCTACCTGAGTTGTTTTTAGGGAAAGCAATAAAATCCCTAATAGTTTCTTGGCCTCCTAAAATAGCTACTAATCTATCCAATCCAAAAGCTAAACCTCCATGTGGTGGAGCTCCATATTCAAAGGCATCCATTAAGAAACCAAATTGAGCTTTTGCCTCTTCTTCAGAAAAACCTAAATGCTTAAGCATAATGGCTTGAGTTGCTTTATCGTGAATACGAATAGAACCTCCTCCGATTTCATTTCCATTTAATACTAAATCGTAAGCATTTGCTTTTACTTCTCCAGGTTTAGTGTCTAATAATTCTATTTGCCCTGGTTTAGGAGAAGTAAATGGGTGATGCATAGCATGGTAATGCCCCGTTTCTTCATCTAGTTCTAATAAAGGGAAATCTATAACCCATAAAGGTGCAAATACTTTAGGGTCTCTTAGGCTTAAGCGCTCAGCTAATTCCATACGTAAAGCACTTAATTGTGCGCGTACTTTATTTTTATCTCCAGATAATACACATATTAAATCTCCAGCTTTTGCTCCAGTTGTTTCTGCCCATTTCGCTAAATCTTCTTGGTTGTAAAATTTATCTACAGAAGACTTATAACTCCCGTCATCATTACAGCGACAGTATACCATTCCTAGAGCTCCAACTTGTGGTCGTTTTACCCAGTTAATTAATTTGTCTATTTCTTTTCTTGTATATTTATTTCCCCCTGGAACTGCTATACCAACAACTAATTCAGCATTATTAAAAACACCAAAATCTTTATGCTGTGCTACTTCATTTAATTCGCCAAATTCCATTCCAAATCTAATATCTGGTTTGTCGTTTCCGTATAGGCGCATCGCATCATCATAAAGCATTCTTGGAAATTTATCTATAACAACACCGTTAACTTCTTTTAATAAATGTCGTGTTAAACCTTCAAAGACATTTAAAATGTCTTCCTGCTCCACAAATGCCATTTCGCAGTCAATTTGCGTAAACTCTGGCTGTCTATCTGCACGTAAATCTTCATCTCTAAAACACTTTACTATTTGAAAGTATTTATCCATTCCACCAACCATTAATAACTGCTTAAAGGTTTGTGGAGATTGAGGAAGAGCATAGAATTCGCCTTCATTCATTCTTGAAGGTACAACAAAATCACGAGCTCCTTCTGGTGTAGATTTTATTAAATAAGGTGTTTCTACCTCTATAAATCCATCATTAGATAAAAAGTTTCTAACTTCTTGTGTTACTTTAGATCTAAAAATTAAACTTTCCTTTACTGGGTTACGACGAATATCTAAATAGCGATATTTCATACGAATATCTTCACCACCATCTGTATTATCTTCAATAGTAAAAGGAGGTGTAATAGCTTCATTTAAAAGAGTTAATTCAGAGACTAAAATCTCTATGTCACCAGTAGCTATGTTGGGGTTTTTAGAAGCACGTTCTATAACAGTACCTTTAACTTGAATTACAAACTCTCGTCCTAATTTCTGAGCTTGTTCTAATAAAGCTTTTGAAGTGCGTTCTTCATCAAAAAGCAATTGTGTTATACCATAACGGTCTCGTAAATCTACCCAAATAATAAAACCTTTATCACGAGATTTTTGAACCCAACCTGAAAGTGTTACTTCTGTATTTATGTGTGATGCATTTAACTCACCGCAGTTATGACTTCTATACATAGTTTAATTTTAAGAGTTGCAAATTTAGTAAGATAATATGAACAATAAGTTATTTTAAAACATATTATCTTAAACAATATTTTATGTACATTATAGCGGTGTTATTGAATAATAATTCAAAAAAAATGACGATTTCAAATAAAAAATTAAGATATTTAACACATTAACAATCAAAAAAACAAAAAATTATGAATAAAACGTTGACTTTAAAAATGTTATTATTTTCATTTTTACTTCCTTTATTTGTTGTTGCCCAGCAGATTACAGGGACGGTAACAGATGGAGGAAATAATGAACCTTTGCCTGGGGCAAATGTTATTGTAAAAGGGACTTCAACTGGTACCACAGCAGATTTTGATGGAAATTATATTGTAGATGTGTCAGAATTTCCTGCTACATTACAGTTTTCTTTATTAGGATACGAAACTAAAGAAGTTGAAGTTAATTCTGCTTCTCAGGTAAATGTTACTCTTGAAGAATCTGCAACAGCTCTTAATGAGGTTGTAATTACTGGTTTAGGAACATCTATTAAGCGATCTAACTTAGCAAATGCAGTTTCTACTATTTCTGGAAAAGAATTAGTAGGTACTACAGGGCAAACTACTGTAGATGGAGCTCTTTATGGTAAGTTACCAGGTGTAAACATCGTTTCTTCTTCTGGAGCACCAGGTGGAGGTATTGCGATGAGGTTAAGAGGTATTTCGTCTATAAACGGAAATAACCAACCTTTATTTATTGTAGATGGTGTTTATATTAATAATGTAGAGATACCTTCAGGATTGCGTTTTGCTTCTGGAGCTAATAGAGGTAATGAGGAAAACTCTTCTAACAGATTAGCGGATATAGATCCTAATGATATAGAAAACATTGAAGTTTTAAAAGGAGCTTCTGCAGCAGCTATTTATGGTACACGTGCCAATGCTGGTGTAGTTATTATTACAACTAAAAGAGGAAAAAACGGAAAAACTAATTTTAGATTTGGTCAAGATGTTGGTACTACTAGAATAGCAAATCCCTTAGGGTCTAGAGACTGGAATGCTGCTAGAGTAGAAGAAACTTTTGGAGCAGCCGAAGTAGCAGTGTTTAATCAAGCGATTGCAAATGGAGGTTTAATAGATTATGAAGACGAGATTTATGGAGAAACAGGATTTATTAGTGAAACTAAGTTTAGTGTTGATGGTGGAAATGAGAAAACACGCTTTTATGTAGGTACATCATATAGAGATGAAGAAGGTATTATTAAAAATACAGGGTATAAGAGGTTATCTGTTAAAGCAAATATAGATCATAAATTATCTGATGTGTTTAAGTTTGCCTTAAGTTCTAACTATGTAAGAAGTGAATCTAGTAGAAGTTTTACAGGTAATGAAAATGAAGGAGGATTAAGTTATGGTTATACTTTAGCATTTACTAGACCATGGGTTAATTTATTCCCAGATGCACAAGGGAATTACCCTAACAATCCAAATTATTCTGGAAACCCAATTTTTGTAAGAGATCAAGCAAAAAATGAAGATTTAAATAATCGTTTTATACAAGGACTTAAATTAACAACTAATTTATTTAGTGGAGATACAGACCAAGTTAGAATTGTATCTAATTTTGGTGTAGATTATTTATCTAACCAAACAGATGTGTACGTACCAGAAACACACCAAGGACAAATTGCAAGTGGACAAAATGGATTTGTAGGAGTTGGTAAAAATGGATTTACTAATTTTAACTCACAAATTATAGGTATTTGGAATCATGATGCTTTAGGTGGAGAATTAGCATTAACTACTCAGGCTGGTTTAATTATTTAGATCAAGTTGCAGATGTTGTTTTAAGTACTACTTCAGATTTAATACCGGGACAAACAAACTTATCTCAAGGTAACAATCAAAGCATAACACAAAGAACGCAAAGTGTTAGAGAATTTGGATATTTTGCACAAGTAGAAGGTAACTATAAGGATCAGTTTATTGGAACTTTAGGTTATAGATTAGATAAGTCGACTTTAAATGGAGATCCAAATAAATTTTACGGATTCCCAAAGGCGTCTTTAGCTGTAAACTTAAATAACTTCGATTTTTGGAGTTCAGAAAACATAAATGCTCTTAAATTCAGAATGGCATATGGAGAAACAGGATCGTCTGCAAGTTTTGGATCTATCTTTACAAGTTTAAATCCTGTTACCATTGGTGGGGGAGTTGGATCTACTATAAACCCTGCAAAAGGAGATCCTAATATTGAGCCAGAAACATCTTCTGAGTTTGAAATAGGTATAGATACCCGATTATTTGATAGATTTAATGTAGAGGCTACTTATTATAAAAGAAATGTTAAAGATTTAATTTTAAGTAGAGCATTACCAAGCTCATCTGGTTTTGGATCTGAAACAACAAACTTAGCCGATTTAGAAAACTCTGGGATAGAATTATCTGTTAATGCAGATGTTGTAAGAACAGAAAACTTTAACTGGAACACAGGAGTACAATACTGGTTTAATGATTCAGAAATTACTAGGCTAGATGTGCCTGCATTTGCTCAACCAGGAGCTGGTTTTGGTCTTGGATTAGGAACATTTTATATTCAAGAAGGAAAACCGGTTACACAATTAGCAGGAACTGTCAATGGAGTTCCAACTCAAGTAGGAGATGCTGCACCAGATTTCCAAATGACATTTAATAACAGTATGACCATATTTAAGCAGTTTGATTTATCATTCTTATTACACTGGAAAAAAGGAGGAGATAACATTAACTTAACTAAATTATTAACAGATTTAGGGGGGACAACACCTGATTTAGATACACAAGAAGGACAAGATAGAGCAAACTCTCCTTTTTCTGCAACACGTTTTGTGGAGTCGGCTAGTTATTTAAGGTTAAGAGAAGTTGCATTATACTATAGATTCCCAGAAAAGATAATTAATGCTTTTGGAGGAGTTATTAGTAATGCTAAAATTGGAATTTCTGGTAGAAATTTATTTACAATAACAGATTATAGTGGTTACGACCCTGAAGTGTCAACTAATGGTAGTCAAGGTTTATCTAGTGGTATAGATGTAACACCATTCCCTAGTTCAAGACAATTTTACTTCCACTTAAATGTACAATTTTAAAAAAAGAACCTATGAAAATATATAAAATAAAAACAGTAAAATGGCATTATGCCTTAGTGGTATTACTTCTATTAGGTATTACTACATCTTGTACTTTTGATGAGGAAGTAGACCCAAACGGACCTAGTTTAGAAGGTGTGTTAAGTAGTGCATCAGTAAACCAATTAAATAATATGGTTATTGGTGTTGAAGCGACCATGAGAAATAGTTTAGGAATCCAAACAACTGCTAGTGGTACAATGGCTAGAGAATTGTATCTGTTTGATGCAGATCCTAGGAATACAGCTAACATTTTAGGTAAGAATGGATCTAGTTTAGAAAATGGGGATTTTTATGCGACAGGACCATGGGGAGGTCGTTATAGATCTATAAAAAATGCAAATATATTAATTCAGTCTGCTAACAATACAGGTGCAGTTACTGCAGAAGAAAGAGCTGGCTATGTAGGTTTTGCGCAGACTATAATTGCGTTTGAATTAATTGAGGTTTTAAAATCATATAACAAAGCTAGAGTTGATGTGGCAGATGATACGAATTTAGGTCCAGTTCTTGATTTTTCAGCAGCTATGACACAAGTTAGAGCAATGTTAAACGATGGGTTAACTAATTTAAACCAAGCAGGAAGTACATTTGCATTTAGTTTAGCTGGATTCTCAGGTTTTGATACACCTGCAACTTTTGCTCAATTTAATAGAGCAGTTGCAGCAACTGCTGCATTATATGATGGTGATAAATCTGGAGCACTTACAGCTTTAAACGCATCTTATTTTGATTTAAATGGAGACATAACAATTGGGCCTAAGCATGTGTTTAGCCAATCTAGTGGAGATGTTACTAACCCTGTTTACAAAGGGCCCTCTACAGCTGCTAATCCAAATAATGGAGATCAAATAATTGTGCATGATAGTTGGATTAATGATGCTGAAGCTGGAGATACAAGAGTAAGTTCTAAAACTGAGGTGAGACCAGATCCAAGTGTACAAGATGGTTTAACAGGAACACATGAAACAAGATTATATGCTACAAATGTTAGTCCTATTGATATGCTTAGAAATGAAGAATTAATCCTTGTTTATGCAGAAGCTAATATTGGAAGTAATAATGCTCAAGCTGTTGCTGGAATTAACAAAGTAAGAAATGAAGCATCATTAGCTAATTACTCTGGTGGAACTACAGATGCTGAATTAGTAACGGAAATGTTAAATCAAAGACGTTATTCTCTTTGGGCTGAAAACCATAGAATGTTCGATTTGAGACGTTATAATTTATCTAATACATTACCTATCGATAGAGCGGGAGATGTAGTTTATAACGAATTTCCTATTCCTTTTGCTGAAGGAAACTAATAAAGATAATTAGATACCAACATATGGTAATAAAAAAAGCCTGTAATAATTATTACAGGCTTTTTTTATTTGTTGTTTTTATTTATCTAAAGCTAATTCTAAATCATCATCTAACGATGGTTTGTGATTTTTTTCTGTGATTGTTTCAGCAGAAGAACGTTTCTTTAACCACATTTTAAAACGTGTTATTAAATAGAATAAAATAGGTACAACAATTAATGTTAAAAATGTTGCTATAAATAACCCATAAATAACAGTCCAAGCTAAAGGTCCCCAGAAAATTACATTATCTCCACCAACATAAATATGTGGATTAAACTCACTGAATAATGTAAAAAAGTTAATGTTTAAACCAGTTGCTAACGGAATTAAACCTAGAATAGTGGTAATTGCAGTTAATAATACTGGACGTAAACGCGCTTTACCTCCCTTAATAATAGCTTCTAATAAATACTCTTTTTCTAAATATTCATCGTCCTTTAAGTCTTGTTCTACCTTTTTCCTATCAATAAGTAATTGTGTGTAGTCTAATAGCACGACACCATTATTTACTACAATCCCTGCTAAAGAAATAATTCCCATCATGGTCATCATAATAACAAAGGCACTTCCTGTTGCTACTATACCTCCAAAAACACCTATTAAACTTAAGAAAATAGCTAACATGATAATACCCGGTTTAGAAATAGAGTTAAATTGAAAAATTAAGATGAAGAAAATAAGCCCTAAACCTGTAAAAAAGGCACCCATTAAAAAGGCCATTTGTTTATTTTGTTCTTCTAATTGACCAGTATAATCAACACTTACACTAGCAGGCTTATCATCAAAGTTTTCCATTTCACTCTGAATTTGTGAAACAACAGCAGCAGCATCTGTGTACCCAGGCGCTAATGCAGAATACAGTGTTACCACACGTTTAACATCTCTATGCTTAATTGCGCTAAACCCTGAAGAGTTGCTTTGATCTGCAACTGCCGATACAGGTATTTCTTTAATTTGACCATTAGATGGATCTCTAAAGGTAATTTTTTGATTAAAAATAGCACTTTTGTTGTATCTGTTTTCCTCATTAAAACGGACATAAATATCGTAATCTTCACCACTCTCTTTATAAATACCCGCTTTGGCTCCAAAGATAGCATTACGTAATTGCTGTCCTACAAGTCCTGCATTAACACCTAACTCTCCAGCTTTTTCACGATCAATAACAACTTGCATTGAAGGCTTAGAACGGTTAACGTCAATTTTTAATTCATCGATACCAGCTATGTTTTTAGAGTTGATATAATCACGCATTTTTTCAGCAGTTGTAATCAATTCTGCGTAATCATCTCCTTCTAGTTCTAAGTTAATTGGAGCTCCAGCTGGAGGCCCAACAGGATCTTTTTCAACAGAAATAGTAACGCCAGGATAAATGTCCTTTAAGTCCTCTTGAATCTTTTTATAAAGCATTTTACTGTCTTCACCTTCTCTAAACTTAAATTCACGCATGGTCGCAGTAATTTTTCCTCTATGTGGCATTTCGGCAGCAGAACCACCATCGGTTTGCGGATTTCCTGCACCTTCACCAACTTGAGAGACAGCACTCTCTGTCATGAAATTATAGTTGCCATTTTTATAAGCATCTTCATTAATAATTTTATAAACACGCTCTTCTATATCCTTAGTAATAACATTAGTCTTTTTAATGTCTGTGCCTTCAGGATACTCTATGTATACAACTATTTGATTAGGGGTGTTGTCTGGGAAAAATTCAACTTTAGTACGTTGACTTCCTACAGAAGCACCAAACCCTATAAATGCAATAACTAAAATAAAAAATGTAATAACGGTTATTGCTATTGGTTTTCCGCCTTTCAAAGCAGCGCTTAAAATGCCTTCATAAAAGCGTTCCCAACGTGGTAATATTTTATTTTGAAATCCATTAGCCCAGCTACGTAAAAATAATCGGTATGCCCATAACATAACTATGGTAACTAACATTACTGTTCCTAATGCTCTGTATGCACCACCAAATAGTAGAATTAGAATTCCGAAGAAACCAAGAATAGCCGATATGCTAATCATATTTTTTATAGGCATTTCTTTATCTTCTGTGCTCATATATCTTGATACTAATACAGAGTTAAAGAAAATAGCAACAAATAAAGAAGAGCCTAAAACAACAGAAAGTGTAATTGGGAAATACTTCATAAATTGGCCCATAACGCCTGGCCATAATCCTAAAGGAATAAATGCTGCTACTGTTGTTAAAGTGGAAATGATAATAGGGAAGGCAATTTCTCCAATACCTTTCTTGGCGGCTTCCATTCTACTCATACCTTCTTGGTCCATGAGTCGATAGGCATTTTCAACAACTACAATACCGTTGTCTACTAACATTCCTAGTCCCATAATAAGACCAAATAGAATCATAGTGTTCATAGTGTAGCCAAATAAATTTAATATCATTAAAGACATAAACATAGACATTGGGATGGCGAATCCTACGAAAAGGGCATTTTTAAACCCAAGAAAGAACATTAAAACGGTAACAACTAAGATGATACCAAAAATAATGTTGTTCACTAAGTCATCCACCTGACCAATAGTTTTAGCAGATTGGTCATTAGAAATAGTGACTTGTAAGTCTGTAGGGAATACATTTTCTCTCGCATCATCTACAATCACTTTAATTTGGTCTACTGCAGCTACCATGTTTTTACCAGAACGTTTTTTAACATCTAGCATCACTACTGGTGCGCCAAACTCTCTTGCATAAGTAGTTTTGTCTTCGTCTTTAAAAGTAACGGTTGCAATGTCTTTTAAATAAATGGCATTTTGATTTTCAGACTTTACAACAAAATTTTCAAGTTCTTCAGGTGTGTCAATTTCACCAATAACTCTAATGGTTCTTCGTTGTCCGCTTGTAATTAAGTTACCAGCAGACATGGTCATGTTTTCATTACTAATAGCTCCAATAATGTCGTTAAAACTTACTTGCGCAGCCATCATTTTATAAATGTCTACAGCAACTTCAACTTCTTTATCTTGGGCACCACGAATGTCTACTGCCTTTATTTCTTTTAGACTTTCTATTTTATCTTCTAGGTATTCACCATAAGACTTAAGTTTATCTACAGGATAATCGCCAGCAATATTGATATTAAGAATTGGGATTTCTTCAGACATGCTTAAGTCGAACACATTTGGTTCTACTTTAGCACCGTTAAATGTAGGCCAATCTTCACTCGATGTTTCGGAGTCTACTTCATCTTTAATTTTTTGTTTAGCGGCTTCAACAGTAATACCTTCATCAAATTCAACAATTATTATAGAGTAATCCTCTTGCGATGTTGATGTGATTTCAGAGACATTACTTACCGTTTTTATTTTGTCTTCTATAGGGTCTGTAATTAGCTTCTCTATGTCTTCTGCCGTATTTCCAGGAAAAACAGAGCTAATATATATTTTAGTCTCTTTAATTTCAGGGAAGTTTTCACGAGGCATGCTAAAATAAGCAGAGCCTCCAAGAATTAGGATTAGGGTAATTAAAACATACATGGTTGTTTTATTGTTAATTGCCCATGATGATAGTCCAAACTCTTTATTTACTTTTTTCTCTTTTTGAGTCATCTTTAAAGTTTTAATGGTGTGAATTAGTTCTCAACTTCGATGATTTTCACATCCTGTCCGTCTTTTACACTTCTTGCACCTTCTTCAACAATTTCATTTCCTTTTTCTAACCCAGAAAGTACTTCAATATAGTCGCCTTGTGTTTCTCCAGTTTCTATAATGATACGTTTAGCTTTTGCTATTTTCTCTTTTTTATCGACTACAGTATAAACATATTGCTCTCCTTCAGCATTTTCAGAAATAATACTTTGCGGAATTAATAATGCTTTTTCATTTGTATAGTCATTAATTTTAAGCTTAGCTGTTAAGTTTGGCTTGATAGTTTTGTCTTTATTGGGAACAGCAACTTCTACTTTAAAGGTTCTGTTTGCAGGATTGATAAAGTTTCCTGCTTGACGAATTTTTGCATCTAAAGTTTTTCCTAAAATAGGGAGTTCAACTTTTACAGATTTTCCAGGAGTAATGTTAGATATGTAGCGTTCTGGAACATCTGTTTCTATATACATGTCTTTTAAGTTTACAATTCTAAATAATTGAGATTGTCCTGGCGCAACAACACTTCCTTGATCAGTAATAACATTGTCTATGGTTCCAGAAAAAGGTGCACGAACTATAGTTTTACCCACTTGTTGTTGTAGTTGTTTTACAGCCTTTTGTTGTGCTTCATAATTAGATTTAGCTTGAAGGTATTGAATTTCGCTTCCAATTTTTTGATTCCAAAGGCGCTCTTGTCTTTCAAAAGTAGTCTTAGCCAAATCTGCTTGAATTTGTAATTGAGCAACCTGTTGGCTTAAGCCACCATCATCTATTTTTGCTAATTGTTGCCCTTTACTAACATATTGTCCTTCTTTAACATATACTTGTGTTAATATTCCTGAGTACTCTGGGTAGATTACCAAGTTTTGTTTAGTACTAACATTTCCTTGTAATTCTACATAATGATTAAAAACAGTTTCTTTTGCCGCAAAAGTTGTTATTAATGGTATTTTTTCTTGAGGGTCTAAATCTTTAATTTTTGCTTCTAATTGTTTTAATTGTTCAGATATAGATTGTTTTTCTGCGTCTAATTCTACTTTTTTCTTTCTAATCTGTTCTAGAGTTCCAGTTTCTACTAAACTCTCTACAGATTGTTTTTTACCTTCTCCGCAGGCGATTAAAAGAATGGAAAGGAAGAGTATTGAAATGATATTTTTCATAATATTATATATTGCTGTTGGACTAATTAGTTATTTGTAGTGTTAAGGACAGTTTCTAGTTCTGCTTTTTTATTAATTACATCTAGCATAGCTTGCAAGAATTCTTGCTGTGCCGCATATAATTGCGTCTGCGCTTGTCTTAATTCAAAACTAGAAGCAATACCTTCAAAGAACTTTGTTTGATTCTTTTTTTCTATACGTTCTGCTAGATTTAAATTTTCTTTTTTGTTTTCATAATCTTCAATAGAAAACTGATAATTACTTTTAGCAGAAGCTATTTGAAGTTTTATTTTTTGTTCGGTTTCTGTCAAGGTTTCTTCTGCTTTTTCTAAGTTTATTCTAGCGCGTTGGGTAGATGCACTACGCATACCAGAGCTAAAAATTGGGATGTTCATTGTGAAACCTAATAAAGAAGATCCGAACCATTGCTGATTTTTCTTTAAAAAACCGAAATTATCATTGTTTCCATTATAACCTGCATTAATAAAAGCAGATAAATTAGGTAGAGCTTTACTTTTTTCAAGTTTTACTAATAGTTCTTTAGAAACTTTGTCATTTTCTGCTATTTTATAATCAATAGTATTTTCAACTCCATTATCTAATTGCAACAAACCTAGGTTTATGTTTTTACTGGTTAAAGACTCTAAATCATCCATAAGTGTAGTTTCTGAATCGATATCTTTTCCTATAGTTATGTTTAACATTTGATAGGCCAATTTTTTAAGACGTTCTGTGTTATTTAAGTTACTTTTTACACTAGAAAGAGTAATTTGTAACTGTTCTACACTTTCTTCTTCCTCTAATCCGTTTTCGAATATTTTTGTAGTATCGTCCAAGTTTTTTTCTAATACATTTATATTGCGTTTTAGAATGTCAAGACTCTCTTCGGCTAATAAAACATTTCCGTATGCATTTATAACAGCCTTTCTGACTTCTAAATCTGTTTTCTCTTTTGCGTTTTTAGAAATTTCTAAAAAGACTTTGGCAGATTGTAAGCCGACTAGATAAGAACCATCAAAAATTAATTGACTAAGGGTTACATTAGCATTAACAGTTTGTTTAGTTCCAAAACGTAAAGGTATAAAGCCTTGAGGAGCATTAATGTCAAAATTATTTTGATTTACATCGAAATAATCATTTACAATATCTATAGTGCTTTGGGTATTGTCAAAAGCAGCGGCTGGTAATAACGATACTTGTTGTTTAAGCCAATTTTGGTATTCTATTTTACCATTAATTTGTGGTAAACCCATTGCTGTGGTTTCCCATTTTTGCTGTTTTGCTGCATCGATGTCTAAAGCAGCATTTTTAGCTGTATGATTGTTTTTTAATGCATATTCTATAGCTTCTTCTAGAGTGAAATTTTGTTTGTCTTCTTGAGCGTATATAAAAGATGTTATTAGTAAAAGTGCGATAATTTGAATGTGTTTCATTCTATCTATTTTAATTGGTTTTATTTATAAATTGATTTAATATTTGTAGTCCATTATCTGTAACAATTGCTCTTAAATGGTACTCTAAATAGCTTTCCATTAAATAGTCCATGTTAAATTTAGTTTGAGGGAAAATAGCTTGATCTTTAATACCTGTCATTCCGTTAAAATACATTCGGGATATAAAGTCAACGTCTATATTAGACCTAAAAACAGAAGTGTCTATTCCTTTTTGGAGACTGTCTTTTACCGAGTCGTGCATCTTGTCAAACTGTTTCATTCTAAGTATATCGTATATTTGAGGGTAATATTTTTTTAATTGATATTGAGGAGACGTTTTTTCACTTTTTAAATGATTCATTACAAACATTTTGATGTCGTATAGTTCTTCTATTGGGTTTGCAGATGCTTCACAAATGCTATCAATACCGTCACATATATTTTCAAAAAGACTAAAAGTAACAGCTTCAACAAGCTTAGTTTTGTTTTTAAAATGAACATAAATGGTTTTTTTAGATATAGCCATTTCACTAGCTATATCATCCATTGTTACACTTTTAAAACCCAGTGTAAGAAAAAGTTCGGTCGATTTTGTTATAATTTGTTCTCTCATAATTTGGCACAAAGATATATTTGGAAACTTTAAAAACAAAAATAGTTTCCATAGTTTTAATAATTTTTTAACATTAGCTTAAAGTATTTGTTTTAGTGCTCTCATTTATTTTATTTTGCTGGATGCAAGAAACACTACAGTATCAAACGTTTTTTATAGAATATTTAGAGAATTACTCTAAAGATAGAGAGCCGAAAAACTTATATGAACCTATTAACTATATTTTAAAACTAGGAGGTAAGCGACTACGACCAGTTTTAACTTTAATGACTGCAGAGCTATTTAATTGTAGCTACGAAAAAGCTTTAGATGCTGCATTAAGTATAGAAATATTTCATAATTTTTCTTTAGTTCATGATGATATTATGGATGGCGCACCTTTAAGAAGAGGGAAAGAAACTGTACATGAAAAATGGGGTATAAATACTGGGATTCTTTCTGGCGATGCTATGTTAATTATGGCATACCAATTGTTTGAGAATTATGATCCAAATACATTCCAAACCTTAGCAAAGTTATTTAGTAAGACTGCTTTAGAAGTTTGTGAAGGGCAACAATATGATGTTGATTTTGAAACTCGTGAAGATGTAACAATCCCCGAGTATTTAAAGATGATAGAATATAAAACGGCTGTTTTAGTAGGTGCTGCAATGAAAATGGGAGCAATAGTAGCTGGAGCGACAAAACAAGATCAACAAAGCATTTACGATTTTGGTAAACTATTAGGGATTGCGTTTCAATTGCAAGATGATTATTTAGATGCTTTTGGTGATCCAAAAACGTTTGGTAAGCAAGTAGGCGGTGATATTATAGAAAATAAAAAAACGTATTTATATCTAAAAGCTATTCAATCTCTAAATCCAGTTGAGAGGACTCAATTAGAGCAGTTATTTACAGTGAATCTAGAAGACAATGTAGAGAAAATTGAAACTGTAAAGAAAGCGTTTATATCTAGTGGTTCTGCAAAGGCTACTCAGAACGAAATAGAAAGTTATACTAAGCAGGCCTTTTCGGTTCTTGACACATTAAGTATTTCTCAAGAAAAGAAAACAATATTAAAACAATTTGGTAACGCATTGATGACTCGTAAAGTTTAAATTTGCAGTTCATTAAAATGAAAATTAAAAAGTAATGCAATTACCTAATACGTTTAATGAGCTTATTACTGAAGCTAACCAATTAGATTTATATAAAAAATTGGTGAGGCAAATAAATAAAGATTTTTTGTTTGCTAATATTGATTTGGATTTTAGTGAAGATATTTTGCCAGAAAGTTTAAAGTTATTATTACACGAAACGATATATAAGCTTATTCAAGAAAAGTTTTCTGAATATTTGAATTTATTATATATTGTAGATGTCCCAGAAGTTAATATTAGGGCTTTAGACGGCAATGATACATTAAAACTTTCTGAAGATGTAACATTTTTAATTCTCAAAAGAGAGTGGCAAAAAGTATGGTTTAAAAATAAGTATTCGTCTTAAAACAAATGATAATTTTTTTAGAAATAAAATCTAACAAAAGGAGCCCAAGGATCTATATATATACTTTTATTTTCATCGTAAAGAACGTCGTAGCGTATTCCAAAAGTTACATTTTGGCTTCTGTATCCAATTCCCATGAATAAGGCTGGATACCAATAGTTGTCATCCTGAAAATCTGGATTGTCAAAATTTCTACTTACATTTAATTCTTCAAATTCAGCAGACAATTGCAAAGCTTCTATTGGGTTAAAAAGCCCTATAATACTACCTCCAATAATAGTAGATTTAAAAAAATCTTTACTTCTGTTGTATGTGCCATTAAGTCCAACACCTAAAGCAAATTGGTCGTTAAAATCATAAACAGCACTAGGAGCTAAAGTAGCACTAAAAAAACCAGTGCCTGTGCTAACACCAATACCACCTCCAAAACGAACATTGTTCCAAAAATTATTAGTCTTTAAATCTGTATTATTTTGAGCAGCTATTATACTAGGAAAAAGGAAAAATAATATTAAAAGAGGATATTTATTAGTGTTAATTCTCATAACTAATGTAATTTGTTAGGTGTATAAGTTATAAATATAATAAAAGCATTAGTATTTTTAGTAAAAGTTGTATTTTTGATGAAATTTTGTTGAAGCGAACACGTCTTATACCTAATATGGATAAATATTCCTTTTTAAACGCAGCACATACAGCATACTTTGCTGACTTATATGAACAATATCTTGTAAACCCAGATTCTGTAGAACCAAGTTGGAGAGCCTTTTTTCAAGGTTACGATTTTGGTAGTGAAAACTATGGGATGGAAGGAGAAATAGTTGAAGGAGTTTCAACTCAAATACCAGAACATGTTCAAAAAGAATTTCAAGTTGTAAAATTAATTGATGGCTATAGAAATAGAGGTCATTTGTTTACAAAAACAAATCCAGTTAGAGCACGTAGAAAATATGCGCCTACTTTAGAAATTGAAAACTTTGGTTTATCAGCTTCCGATTTAAACACTACTTTTAATGCAGGAGATATTTTAGGCTTAGGGCCACAAACACTTCAGCAAATAATAGACCACTTAGAGTCTATATATTGTGATGCAATTGGTGTTGAGTATATGTACATACGTAAACCTGAAGAAATACAATGGATTCAGAATAAACTGAATATAAACGATAATCAACCAAAGTTTTCTGCAGACCAAAAGAAACATATTCTTAAAAAACTTAATGAAGCGGTTTCTTTTGAAGGGTTTTTACATAAAAAATATGTAGGGCAAAAAAGGTTTTCTTTAGAAGGAGGAGAGTCTTTAATACCTGCATTAGATGCAGTAATTGAAAAAGCTGCAGATTTGGGGGTGAAAGAGTTTGTAATGGGAATGGCTCATCGTGGTCGTTTAAGTACATTAGCTAATATATTTGGTAAGTCTACAAAAGATATTTTTAGTGAGTTTGATGGTAAAGATTATGAAGAAAAAATATTTGATGGAGATGTAAAGTATCATTTAGGTTTAACCAGTAATCGTGAAACAGATTCAGGGAAAAAGATACATTTAAGTATTGCTCCTAACCCTTCTCACTTGGAAACAGTGGGAGCTGTTGTAGAAGGAATAGCAAGAGCAAAACAAGATAAATACCATAAAGACAATTTTAGCCAAGTTTTACCTATAGTCGTGCATGGGGATGCTGCAATAGCAGGCCAAGGCTTAATATATGAAGTCGTACAAATGGCGCAATTGGATGGTTATAGAACAAATGGAACCATACATGTTGTAGTTAATAATCAAGTAGGTTTTACTACTAATTACCTAGACGCACGTTCTAGTACCTATTGTACAGACGTAGGTAAAGTAACCTTGTCACCAGTATTACATGTTAATGCAGATGATGCGGAAGCAGTAGTACATGCGATGTTATTTGCATTAGATTTTAGAATGCAATTTAAACGAGATGTATTCATAGATTTATTAGGGTATAGAAAGTACGGACATAATGAAGGTGATGAACCAAGGTTTACACAACCAAAATTGTATAAGGCATTAAAGAACCATGCAAACCCAAGAGATATTTATGCTGATAAATTAACAGCAGAAGGTGTTATAACACAAGAGTATGTAAAACAATTAGAAAAAAATTATCTAGATACTTTAGAAGAAAACTTAATAGATTCTCGTAAAGAAGATAAAACAGTAATAACGCCATTTATGCAGCACGAGTGGAAAGATTTTTCACAAGTAGATGAGGCAGAAATGATGAAAACTGTTAACACAACGACTACTAGAGAGCAATTAGAAAAAATAACAAAAGTTATTTCTAGTTTGCCAAAAGACAAAAAGTTCATTCGTAAAATAGAACGTATAACAGAAGCTCGGCAAAAAATGTTTGATTCAGACCAATTAGATTGGGCTATGGCAGAGCATTTAGCTTACGGTACATTGTTAGAAGAAGGATATAATGTTAGAATATCTGGGCAAGATGTAGAGCGTGGTACCTTTTCTCACCGACATGCTGTTGTAAAAGTAGAAGATAGTGAGGAAGAAGTTGTATTATTGAACAATATAAGTGATACACAAGGAGACTTTTATATATATAACTCGTTATTATCAGAGTATGGTGTTGTAGGATTTGATTATGGATACGCTATGGCTAGCCCTAAAACGTTAACTATATGGGAAGCACAATTTGGAGACTTTAGTAATGGCGCACAAATTATGTTAGACCAGTATATTTCTGCTGGAGAAGATAAGTGGAAAACACAAAATGGTTTAGTGATGTTATTACCTCACGGATATGAAAACCAAGGTGCAGAACACTCATCTGCAAGAATGGAACGTTACTTGCAGTTATGTGCAAAGGATAATATGTATGTAGCCGATTGTACTACACCAGAAAACATGTTTCACTTGCTTCGTAGACAGATGAAAGCTGGGTTTAGAAAACCATTAATTGTATTTACACCTAAAAGTTTACTCCGCCATCCTAAGGCAGTATCTACTGTAGACTCTTTTGTAAATGGAGAATTTAAAACTATAATAGATGATAAAGGTGTTACTGTAGAGAAAGTAAAAACTTTAGTATTTGTAACTGGTAAATTTTATTACGATTTAGATGAGGTAAGAGAAAAACAAGAAAGAGAGGATGTTGCCATTGTAAGAGTAGAACAATTATTTCCTTTACCAACAGAAGAAATACGAGTGGTATTAGAAAAGTATAAGCATGTAAAAGATGTCGTTTGGGCGCAGGAAGAACCAAGAAATATGGGAGCTTATAGTCATATGCTAATGCATCTAGATGAAGCAAAGACATTTAGAGCTGCTTCTAGAAGGCCTTACGGTGCTCCTTCAGCAGGAAGTTCAACACGTTCTAAAAAACGTCATCAAGAAGTAATAGATTACGTATTTGATAAAGCAAAAAATAATCAACGTTAAACACAATTGAAGTAGTATTGCTCCAATTTTAATACATAAACAAATGAAAAAAAGATTTTTAATTATTGCATTATTATGTTTCTCTTTAGGATTTTCACAATCAAGTGCAAATAAAAAAGCAGCAACAGATTTCCAAACAGCATACAATGCTTCTAATTATGAAGCTATTTTTAATATGTTTGATGCTGAGATGAAATCAGAAATGCCATTAGAAAGAACAATAGTATTTTATACTAGAATTAAGGCCTCTCGTGGTGATATAAAAACAATGGAATATTATAATATTAAAGATCAAGCAGCTGTTTATAAAACAACTTTTGAGAAAGATATTATGGATGTTCGTGTAAGCCTTAATGATACAGATGGAAAAGTAAGTGGTTTGTATATAGTAGCCCAACGAAAAAAATAAATAAATAAAATAAATTAGTCTAAAATTCACAACAGACTTAAAATATACAAAATTATAGTACGATGATTTTAGAAATGAAAGTGCCTTCTCCTGGAGAGTCAATTACAGAAGTTGAAATAGCCGAATGGTTAGTTCAAGATGGTGATTATGTTGAAAAAGATCAAGCTATCGCAGAAGTAGATAGTGATAAAGCAACATTAGAACTTCCTGCTGAAGCAAGTGGAATAATAACGCTTACAGACAAAGATGGTAATAGAATTGAAGAAGGTGATGCTGTTGAGGTAGGTGCTGTCGTGTGTTTAATAGACACAAGCGCTGCAAAACCAGAAGGAGGAGATGCTCCAGCTAAAGTTGAGAAAAAAGAAGAAGCACCAAAAGCTGAACAAGCTAAACCAGCTCCTGTAGAATCTAAAACATATGCTACAGGTACAGCTAGTCCTGCAGCTAAAAAGATTCTAGCTGAGAAAGGTATGGATGCCGGCTCTGTGTCTGGAACTGGAAAAGATGGTCGAGTAACTAAAGAAGATGCAATTAATGCTGTACCATCTATGGGAACTCCAACCGGAGGTAATCGTGGAACATCTAGGAGTAAAATGTCAATGTTACGTCGTAAAGTAGCAGAACGTTTAGTAGAAGCAAAAAACACAACAGCAATGTTAACTACTTTTAATGAGGTAGATATGTCTCCTATTTTTGCTTTGCGTAAAGAATATAAAGAGACTTTTAAAGCAAAACATGGCGTAAGCTTAGGGTTTATGTCCTTTTTTACTTTAGCGGTAGTAAGAGCATTAAAAATGTATCCTGCTGTTAATTCTATGATAGATGGAAAAGAAATGTTGTCTTACGATTTTGTAGATGTAAGTATAGCGGTATCTGGACCAAAAGGATTAATGGTACCTGTAATTCGTAATGCAGAAAATTTATCATTTAGAGGTGTTGAAGCAGAAGTAAAACGTTTAGCATTAAGAGCTAGAGATGGTAAAATTACCGTAGATGAAATGACAGGAGGAACATTTACTATTTCTAATGGAGGCGTTTTTGGAAGTATGTTATCTACACCAATTATTAACCCTCCACAGAGTGGTATTTTAGGAATGCATAATATTGTAGAAAGACCTATAGCTGTTGATGGACAAGTTGTTATACGTCCTATAATGTATGTTGCATTGTCTTACGATCATAGAATTATTGATGGAAAGGAAAGTGTAGGCTTCTTAGTAGCTGTTAAAGAAGCATTAGAGAATCCTACGGAGTTATTAATGAATAACGATATTAAAAAGGCTTTAGAGCTTTAATACAAAACTATTTAGATATAAATAAAAAAGCGTAACTGTTACAGTTACGCTTTTTTTATGATTTTAAAAGTTTATACTCCTTTTCTTATGCAGTTAAAATAAAACCAGCAACGATGTTAATTGAAATAACAATAACAGCTATAATCATAACTCCTATGATTAAGTTCTTGTTATTTTCTCCTTTTATTTTTTCCATAATCCTAATAGTTTGCACACTTACTTTTTTTGTTTTTGAAAACTCTGCACCCAACGGATGCAGAGTAATCTCATAATTCTCCCTAAGAATTAAATTAATAGCATTGTAAAGATAAAATGATTAAATGAGTTATGAAATACGTATATCTACGTATTTTTTTTAGAAGCTGTTTTTTCTTGTTATGAATTGTTATTACTAGTGTTTTGGGAGATTTTGTCTGTTTTTTAGCATGTTAAAATCATTTTTTGCATACTAAGTAAAACGCTAGTTTTTATAATTATAGAGAACAGCTGCCTTATTTACATATTAGAGTAGAGGTAATAAAAAAAGCTTCAAAATACAATCATTTTGAAGCTTTTAGTGATTCTCCCTAAAAATCAATTAATAGCATTGTAAAGATAAAAGGAATATTTGAATTATAAAATACGTAGATCTACGTATTTTTTAAGCAAAAGGAATTATTTATAAAAAGAAAGGCCTCAAAACAAAATTGCTTTGAAGCCTTTAATAATCTCTTCTTGTGATATCATTAATATATTAGCATAACAAAGATAAATGGAATAATCGACCTGTGAAATACGTAGATCTACGTATTTTTTTCAAAACAAATTTTAAGAAAAAGAAAACCAAAAAGCTCTAAACCATTAGTGTTTTAGAGCTTTTTTAATTCTTTTTAAGAATTAGAAGATTAATAGCTAGGCAAATATAAAATGAAAATGTTACTTAAAAACACGTAGTTCTACGTGTTTTTTAATAAACTCTTATTTAAGTTAGCCCAAACAGATAATGCGTGCCTAGATTTCTCTAGTTTTAGTTTTTTTATAATATTACTTCTGTGTTTTTCTACAGTTCTAGCAGAGCTGTTTAAAGTTTCAGCAATTTGACTACTTGTTTTATTATTTGCTAATCCTTGAAGAACTTTAATCTCGGTTTTGGTTAAAAGTTCTATAATCGTTGAATTAGTATATTTTAATTTAGAGTTAAGATAAGAAGCAATTTCTTCGCTAAAATATGGTTCACCACGTTTAACATGTTCTATGCAATTCTCTATTTCTTCTACTGCAAACTCCTTTAATATATATCCATATACACCATAGTTTATTGCTTTGTCATATAGCTCTTCTTGATTATCGAATGTAATTAAGATAAGTTTAGTATTGAGCTCATTTTTTTTACACTCTGCTGCAATTTCTAAACCAGTAAGAAATGGCATTTGTATATCTAAAATGGCAATATCTGGTTTATGTTTAACAATAAGGTTATATGCTGTTTGACCATCTTCAGCGCTTCCAATAATATCATATCCTTTTGATGAAATGTAACCGCTTAAGCCTCTTAACATATGAGGATGATCATCTGCAATAACAATAGATACGCTCATTAAGGAGGATAAATTTATAATTAATAATCTGTTAGGTCTTTTTATTACTAATAAAACCGTAAAGTTATAGTGGTTTTAAATATAGATATTTCTTTTCGTAATCAATAATTCCTTTGCCTTTTTTTAAAATATCTGCACCAATTATACCATTAATAGCATTAACCTCTTGATTTAAAAGAGCCATATTAATATGGGTAAGGTCGAAAAGTATTAAAGATTTATTGTTTATTTTCCAGCGACCAATTTTAATCGTATTTCTTCTAGATATTTGTGTTAGCATATCTGTGGTTCCTGCTCCTGCAGCTTTTATTTTTGAGTCTTTAACTTTTAAATTAAAAAGATTAGCGTCTTCAAAACCAATACAACTGCTTGAAGCACCTGTATCTAAAATGAAAAGACCTTTAACGTCATTAATAGTAGCCTTTATTTCAAAATGATTGGTTTTGGTTAATTTTAATTTAATTTTTTTATAGCCTTTGCTTAATAAAAATTCTTGAAGAGTGTTATCCATTTCGTTTTTTATATCCTAAAAATAAAAGTAATGCTAATAGTATCGAGATTACAATGATAACCAAATATTCGTAATTGTTTTTCTTTGGTTTTGTTAAGTTTCCATAAAAAGTAAAAGCACTCCAGTAATAAGGTGACTTTTTAATATTTGTAATAGACTTATTTTGTAAATAATCTAACTTTGATTGGTTATTAGAAATGTAAGCCGAATTATTTTTACTATAGTTTTTATAAAAAGATTCTATGATTTGCGAGGTAGATAAATCACTAATTTTCCAAAGAGAGAATAGAATGTTTTTTGCACCAGCAAACTGAAATCCACGTGCTAAACTCATAGAGCCTTCACCATATTTTAGTTGCCCAACACCAGTTTCGCAAGCACTTAATACTACTAAATTAGAATTTAAATCTAACATATATAATTCATATAAGGATAGTGAGCTATCTATAAAATCGATACTTGCTGGAGTTATAAAATCGCCACTTTTAGCATGTGTTGATAAATGTAGAATATTATAATCATTAGCCATTTCAATAAAGTCTTTTTTTGTAGCAAAAGAGTTCATTAAGAGTTTGGTATTCATCATGTTATTTACACTCATTGCTTCATTTTTAGAATAATCTAGAGATTTATTGGAGTTTTCAAAAATAGGGAATACACCTAATACTTTTTGTTCATGGTTATCCTCTTCTGCATTTAAATAAAGTGAGGCGCTACTATTATAAGCTAGTTTATGCAGTTTAACAGCAAAAGGCATGTTTTCATATTTTGTGCCATCGTTTTTAGAGGTTAAGAGAGCATCAAAAGGGATGAAGTTTATAAAGCTATCTGGAATAATAATAAGATTGATTTTATCTTTTACTTTATTAAGAAGTAAAGTATTATATAAAGAATAAGCATTAGAGGTATACTCTGTAATATTATTATTAATTGCTGAAGCACTCTCAAAATAATTGATAAACTCTATAATTTTCTGCTTTGTAGCTTTATTTAAGGGGATACGATTTAATTCGATTGCCTTTTCTGTAATAATGAATTGAAATATAGCTTCGTTACCATAAAAATATTCAATTAAAGTGGCATGGTCTGTTTTTAGTTTGTTAAAAATACTGTCTAAAGAAATTGACTGATTATTAAAAGTATTGTATTTTTTATCAATTTCTTTTTTTAATGTCTTTAGCTGAATACTTATAGAGTTTAATGTATCTCTCAATAAACTAGTCTGTTCTTTTTTGTTGTAATTATATGGCGTTTTTATAAGTTGATTTGTAAGTCGTTCTTGTCGTTTTAAAAAGCTTTGCTCTTTTATTAGTAAGGTATCGTTAGGGTATTTTTCTAAAAGCGTTTTTTTATCTATAGATTCTTTTAAAATACTAGATTTAAATTTTTCGGCATAAACAAAAGCCTGTTCAATATAAGTAGTAGATTCTGAGGTGTTACTTAATTCGTATAAGAGTTTGATGCACTTTTCGCTTCGCTTACGATTATTAGCTAACTGTATTAATTGTCCTGTTTGCGACGTAATTTCTTTATCTAATAATGTAGATACATAAAAACTTAACTTATAACATTGTAAAGCATTGTTTTTACTCGTTTGTAATTCTGCTAACGCATCAAAAAGATCTATAAATGTATTTTCAGGATATAAATCGTTTTCTTTTGGTAATTGGTTACTATTAAAGTTTGGAATTAAAATGCGTAATGCTATTTTTAATTTTTTTGCAGCTGTATTTTTATCGTTTAAAAGTTTGTGTAAATGTGCTTCTTCAATGTTAAGTTTGGCAAGTGTTCTAGCCGAAGCCATTTTATTACTATTTATAGAATTTAGAGCTCTAAATTTTTTTAAAGCAGTTTTATAATCTCCTTTTTTATATGCTAATTCGTAGTCTATTTGAGCTTTGGTATATAAATCTATACTGCTTGGAAGTTTAGTATTAACAATGACGTCATCTATAAATATTATAGATTTATTTAAACGAATGCTACTTCTGTTTTTTATAGAGTTAAGTTTCTTTTTTTGATATGGCTTTAAGTTTTTAATTTGTAACCCTTTGTTTGCAATTTCTATAGCCAATTGATATTTTCCGAGCTTTTGGTATAGGTTACTTAAATTAATTGTGCCTGAAGCTAAATGAGAATTATTTTGTTGTTGTTCTGCAAGAAAAATATAGTGCTTTATAATATTTTCTGCATTGGTGTAATTGTTTGTTTTATGGTAGAGAATTCCTAGAGGTATTAAACAGTATTCGATAATATCGAATTGAAAAATACTGGCTATATTTTCTTTTTTGTAACGTGTCCAAGCTTCTTCATAAGTTGAAATTGCTTGTTGTTGCTTGTTCTTTTTGTCTAAATAATAGCCCCTATTTAAGAGTAGGTTTATAAAAGCAAAATGTTCATCTTCCGTTTTAATTTTAGCTTTAAAAAATATTATTTTAGTATCTAGTACTTGTAATGCTGTTTCTGTTTTTTCATTACTAAACAATTCTGTTGCTTCATAAATTTGATTTTCTAAATCTTGAGAAAAAACTTCACCATAAAATAAAAATAATAAAACAATAAGGAGTTTATTCATAAAAAGATAAAAGCGTTAAAATTTCCATATAGCATAAAATTGCATGTAATTATAATTCTCTTTAAAGTTAAAAATATAGCGAGCTCCAATACTTGGGCCTATTCTGGCGAACCCAGCAGTTGCTTCTACTAAAAAACCTGTTCTAAGATTAGTAAACGAATTTTTAGATTCATTTTTACTTTCGTTACTATCTACCAAAATACCAGGGAGCATATTAATACTTTCAAAACGTTCTATTAATATATCTTGTGTTTGTTTTTCGCTAATAGAAATCATGCCTTGTAATCCAGTACCTAAACCTATATAGTTATTAAGGTTATATCTGGCTAAAACAGGAATTCCCCAATCTATGTTGTTATAAGTTGTATTCGTTGTAGTGCGTTGAAATAATTGCTCCCCACCTGCTGTTATAGATGTTAATTCTTCAGTTATGGTTGTGCCTCCACTATATTCATGAAAACTATTTAATAATTCTATTTGCCAATACCATTTATATGATTTGTAAGGAGAAATTGTAGCGCCAATAAAATAACTTTTAGAATCTTTTAAATCTTTAAAAGCATTATAACCAGACTTAACACCAATAGAAATACCTGGTAAAAATCTAGTAGTAGAATAATTGGTTATTATTGGTTCGTTTTTATCGAAAATAATAGCGGTTCTTGATTTTGTTTTTTTCTTATGAAAATCCTTTGCAAATTTTAAACTGTACTTTACAAATCCCTTTGTAGAATCGTATACTTTTACATTTTTTTGTTCGCTTCCAGGCAAGTAAATATTTTTAAAAGTAAAAATGGCTTGTTTGGCTGTATAGGTAGTGTCTAGGCAACTATATCTCACTTCTTTTTCTTTTGGGCAGATCTTGCATTTAGGATACATGTCTTCTATTCTAATAGTGGATTTATCGAACATGTCTGGTATATCTGTTTCCAATCTAATAGTTTTTGCGGGTCCTTCTCCATTATTTTGAAATTTAATTTTAAACTTAGGGCGTTTAAAACGGATTAATCTGTAATTTAAGAATGTAGCGTTAGATGACATTTTGTTAGGATCATGAGAAGTTACAATTTCCATTTCCATAGTTTTTACTCTATGGTTTTTATAATTATCATCGGGAACATAGATGCCTCTAATAGAAATTATAGCACTTGTATCTTTAAGCATTTCTGGTGTAGTTTTTAAGGTGTAAAATACATTTCGTTCTTCATTAGGTTTCATGTTGTTAAACTCTAATGTACTTGCCTTTTTATAACTAGTTTTTGCTTCAGTCAGTGTTTGTTCTAGGTTTTTTTTATCTGTAGAGTCTTGAATTCTTGATTTTAATTTGTAGAGTTGTTTTTCTACCGAAGCATAATAATTACTATTCTCCTCTATTTGATTAAAGGATACAATTGCATCTTCAAGATTTATATGTTTTTCGTTATGATGCAATCTTGTATCTGCTAGTTCAAAATTGTCATCGTTATATTTTTCTTCATTGTAAAACAAGTATAGCTTACCATTTGTACTATAATTTTTGGTGTTTTTATAACTCATTATAACAACAATGTCTTCTTCAGGTATGGGATCTCGGTTGCGTTGTAAGGAGAAATCTTCTGTCATAGACGTTTCTTCATTATATGAAGTCGTATTTTCCTCTATTTTTATTTTTTTTGGCCTTGCTACTGGCGGTTTCCCTGTATCGTAATTATTAGTAGTCCATAATTTGACTTCGTATTCTCCAGCTTTTTTATAACTATGTTGTGGTTTTTCTGTTTTACTGTATTCACCATCTCCAAACTCCCAATAATGAGAATAAAAAGCTTTTGGAGCACCGGCAATTTGATTTAAGGGAGGGGTTTGTGGAGCGAATTGTACAGCGTTTTTAGTTTTTTTATAATCAATAATAACTGTGCCTTTAGTGGTGTCAATAACCTTGTCATTTTGGGCTATTAATGAAAAAGAAAATATAAAGAAGAATAGTATTGAGAGTAATGTCTTCATAACGCGTTGGCTTAATAACATTTAAATATACGAAAACTGATTTTTTGAAAAGGGAAGATGTAAAATTAAAGCCAGAAGAGTTTTCTGGCTTTAATTAAGTAGAGGTTATAGTTATGGTAGAGCATTTATTATATCTATAAGCTCTGCTTCTGTAGCTATTGTTGTTTCATCATGAGTAAATGTAATAATATCATTAGCTTCAATAGTTACTGCTTTTATAGCATATCTCCATATACCATTATCTTCTGTTGCAAAAATAACATGACATTCTAACCCAATAGGTATTTGCCCGTAGTGTTCGCTAAATAATCCAACTTCATAAGTATCTAACGATGCTAAACCAGAATCTTCTCCATCATAAGATAAGTAAATGGCACTATTAGTATAATTATATCCATCTGGAGCTTGCGCTTGTATTAGTGTCTTTGGTCTAGGGTCGTTATAAAATCGATCTATATTTGTCCAGCCAAATGTTTCTAAAAAAGCATAATATTGCCCACCTTCTGCAAATACACCACCTTGACCTGTTGCATCTTCTACTTCATCCCAAGTTAAGTTATCTTCTGCGTCTATGGTTCCATTCCATAATGTCATAGCTGGATCTGGACCGCCGGTTAAACTATTAGGTACAATTAATTGCATATTACAGTTTATATCTAAGGCAGCTCCGTTTTGTGTTGCTTCTATAAAGAACTCCCCTCCAGATAATAACATTGCTTTATCTCCATTAGGTAAAGTTCCCATAGTTGGTTTATTGGTAGAAAGCATGGTTCCTTTTTCAAAAAGTTCTACATACTCTAAGTCTACTGTCCCGGTAACAGGATCTCCATTTAATGTTAAGCAATTAGTATTAATAATTATTTGTACACCTTTAATGGAGGTTAATGTAATGTTCCCATCATCTCCATTAAACCGAAAATTCTGTGTTTGGTTTTCTAAAGCTTGTTGTATTATGTTGCTAAAATCTTGAGCGCTAGGAACAGGATTAGAAATTATAATATCTGAATCGTCACTAGTTTGGCAACTTGCAAATAAGATTGATAAAAATAAAATTCCGAAAATTGTTTTTAAAGTTTTCATAATGCTTGTTTTTTAATTGTTATACATCTTTAAATCAATTGGGTAATAATATTGTTACCCTCTTTATAATTTTTTTTGCTTTTAAGCATTTGCAACCTTATATCAAAACCATTTAAAAATTGTTACCTTTATTTTATTAAGTTTTTTTAAATTCGTTTACTAACTATCTACAAACAAGAGGTTATGAGTGGAAAAAAAATACACGAAGACCAGAAGTACATTGAAGGATTGCTTAACAATAATTCTTTAATTATACAGGCCATTTACGATAGTTTCGCACCTAAAGTTGTAAATTATATAAAGCAAAATAATGGTTGTGTAGATCAGGCTAAAGACATAATACAGGAAACATTAATAACTATTTATAACCAAGCTAAGGAGAAAAATCTACAAATTACTTGTCCTTTCGATGCCTATTTTTTCTTGCTATGTAAACGTAAATGGTTAAATGTATTAAAAAAGAAAACTAAAGAGGTAACAATTAATGAAACTGTTTTATCTAAAGGTGATGATGCCCACGAATTAGTATTAGAAACAGTTTTGTTTGGAAAAAAACGAGCCTTATTTAATACCATGTTTGAAAAATTGGGTGATGCTTGTAAAGAATTAATAAAAGCAACTTTTAAAATAAAATCTATGGAAGAAGTTGCGGCAAATTTAGGTGTTACCTACGCTTATGCTCGTAAAAAGAAGTCTTTATGTATAGGACAACTCACTAAGCTAGTTCAAGAGTCTCCAAGATTTAAACAACTTAACAATTAATTGTATGGAAGATCAAGATTACATACTATTCGATCAGTACTTACAGGGGGAGCTCTCTAAAGAAGGCTTGTCTGCTTTTAAAGAGCGACTAAAAAATGATGAAGTATTTAAAACAAGCTTTGAGACCTTTAAAGAACTTTCTACTCATTTAGAATATAAATTTAAAGACGAAACAGAAACCAATGCCTTTAAAGAAAACTTACAAGACATATCTAATCGTTATTTCGATAAAGAAACTACCAAAGAAAAACCAAAGCAATTCAACTTTTTTAAATATACTATTGCTGCAAGTATTGCTTTAATAATAGGGATTACTGCATTCAATCAATTATCTAGTCCAAGTTATAGCGATTATAATACTCATGAAAATATTAATTTAAGTGTAAGATCTGGTGACAACGATTTACTGAAAGCAGCCGAAAAAGCATTTAACACTAAAAACTATTTGGAAGCTGAGAACTTGTTCAATCAGATTATAGAAAAGACACCTTCTAATTTAGAAATACAATTATATAAAGGAATAAGCTTAATAGAAACAAATCAATTTAGTGAAGCGGATGAATTGCTTTCAGGTTTATCTAAAACGAATTCAGCTTACAAGTATAAAGCAAAATGGTATTGGGCACTAAGTAAATTAAAACAAGAAGATAATGAGTCTTGTATTAAGCTATTAAAACAAATTCCTAAAGAAACAGAGAATTATAAGCAAGCGCAAAAACTACTAAATAAATTAGATTATCGATAAAGGCACAAAAATCAAAAAATAGCATTTGTAAAAGTCATCAATTAGCGATGACTTTTATATTTTTACCGCATGATAATTACAGATACGCATACTCATTTATATAGTGAGTCTTTTAATGAAGATAGAGACGAAATGATACACCGAGCACTTGATGCAGGAGTAAAACGTTTTTTTATACCCGCAATAGACTCAACCTATACAAAATCTATGCTAGAGCTTGAAAACAATTTTCCTAAACATGTGTTTTTAATGATGGGATTACACCCAACTCATGTAAAGGAGCATTATGAAGATGAGTTAAAACATGTAGAGGAGATGTTGGCTAATCATAAATTCTATGCTATTGGAGAAATTGGTATTGATTTGTATTGGGATAAAACAACATTAAGAATTCAGCAAGAAGCTTTTAGATACCAAATAAAGCTAGCTAAGCAATACCGTTTACCAATTGTAATTCATTGTAGAGATGCTTTTGATGAGGTGTTCGAGGTTTTGGAAGAAGAAAAAGCAGATAACTTATTTGGAATTTTTCATTGCTTTACTGGAACATTGGAACAAGCACATAAAGCCATATCCTATAATATGAAGTTAGGAATAGGTGGAGTAGTGACTTTTAAGAATGGTAAAATAGATCAATTTTTAAATGAGATAGATTTAAAACATATTGTTTTAGAAACCGATTCACCGTATTTAGCACCAAAACCTTATAGAGGGAAACGTAATGAAAGTGCATATGTTATTAAGGTGCTAGAAAAATTATCTAAAATATATGAGCTAACAGAAGAAGAAGTTGCTAGTATAACAACAGAAAACTCTAAAGCAGTTTTTGGAATTTAAAAGTAGTATAATTTAACAGAAGTTATATTTAAAGTAATAAATTATGACAAAAAGCATCCCAAACATACTCCTTATATATACAGGAGGAACAATAGGTATGATTAAAGACCCAGAAACGGGAGCTCTTAGAGCTTTTGATTTCGATAATTTATTAATTCGTATCCCCGAATTAAAACTGTTAGATTGTAATATTGAAACCATCTCTTTTGAAGAACCAATAGATTCTAGTAATATGACTCCAAAATATTGGGTTGATATTGCTGAAATTATAGAAAAGCAATATGATGCTTTTGATGGGTTTGTTATTTTACATGGAAGTGATACTATGAGTTACTCTTCATCTATTTTAAGTTTCATGCTAGAGCATTTAGCTAAACCTGTAATTTTTACAGGATCTCAATTACCAATTGGGGATTTAAGAACAGACGCCAAAGAAAATTTAATAACTTCTATACAAATTGCATCATTGCAACATTATAATAAGCCTGTTATAAAAGAAGTCTGTTTATATTTTGAATATAAATTATATAGAGCGAATAGAACGACTAAAATTAATGCCGAGCATTTTGAAGCTTTTGCATCGTTAAATTATCCGGATTTAGCAGAATCGGGAGTGCATTTAAAAGTAAATAATGAATATTTAATGAAGCCTAACCCTAGAAAATCATTACATGTACATAAAGTATTAGACTCTAATGTTGCAATAGTAAAATTATTTCCAGGAGTATCAGAAAAACTATTACGCACTATTTTTAATACCCCAGAACTTAAAGGCGTTGTTTTAGAAACTTATGGGGCAGGAAATTGTACAACAGAAAAATGGTTTGTTTCCTTATTAAAAGAAACCATAAATAAAGGGATATATATAGTTAATGTAACACAATGTTCTGGAGGAAGTGTTATTATGGGGCAGTACGAAACAAGCGAAAAACTTAAAAAAATAGGTGTTATTTCTGGAAAAGACATTACAACAGAGGCTGCAATTAGCAAATTAATGTATTTATTAGCTCAAAATATTTCGCCTAACTTGTTTAAAACCATCTATGAAACACCTTTAAGAGGAGAAATGGCATAAAATTTGCTGCTAAAGTTTTAGCAATTAAACTTTTTTCTCTTTATTTGAAAACCCTAAAAAGGAAGCTTTTTAGAATAATAAAGAGAGGTGGCCGAGTGGTTTAAGGCGCACGCCTGGAAAGTGTGTATACGTTTATAGCGTATCGAGGGTTCGAATCCCTTCCTCTCTGCAAAAATTATTAAAGAATTTTTGTAGATAATTTAATAAAAGTGGTGTTTAACAGACAATTCTGTAATTTAAAATTGTGAATACGTTAAAACCCTTTTGCCAATTGCTATTTTTATTTTTTAATTACATTTTTTTTATATCTTTAGCACTTTAACTAATAAAATTAAGATCACACGACAATGAAAAGATTATTTTCTATCCTAGCCATAGTATTTTTAATGGCAACTGGTACAGTAAACGCAACTACAAATGCAGCAACAGTTGCAACAACAGTAGTTACAGCAACTCAAGATGATGCAGCCGATGCTCAAGAACTAGGTTTCCATCAAGAATTAAAGAAACGTTTTATAGAAGGTGGACCAGGATTCATGGGAATTGTATTATTATGTTTAATACTAGGTTTAGCTATTTGTATTGAAAGAATTATTTTTTTAAACCTTTCTACAACTAATACTAAAAAATTAACCGCTAATGTAGAAGATGCATTACAATCAGGAGGTTTAGAGGCAGCTAAAGAAGTTTGTCGTAATACAAAAGGGCCTGTTGCTTCTATATTCTATCAAGGATTAGATAGAGCAGATGGAGATTTAGAATCTGCAGAAAAAGCAGTAGTAGCTTATGGAGGAGTACAAATGGGACAATTAGAGAAAAACGTATCTTGGATTTCTTTATTTATCGCATTAGCACCAATGTTAGGGTTCATGGGAACGGTAATTGGTATGATTCAAGCCTTCGATAAAATTCAGTCTGCAGGTGGAATGGATGCAACGTTAGTAGCAGGAGGTATTAAAGTAGCCTTATTAACAACAGTATTTGGTTTAATTGTAGCCATTATTCTTCAAATTTTTTACAATATTATTGTAGCTAAAATTGATAGTATTGTTAATGATATGGAAGATTCTTCTATCACTTTAATGGATATGTTATCGAAGTACAAGAAGTAATATTAACTAATTTTAAAAACTAAATAAATATGTATAAGATTTTAAAAATAGTTATAGCCGTTATAGGCTTATTAGGTGTAGTGTTTTTAGGTAGAATTATGGCTGCTGGAGATACTGCTCTTAAAGATGATTATGTTGCTGAGGTAGGAAACTCTGCGTTAGTAGACAGTATGTTTAATCCTTTTGCTACTATTATATATATAGTATTAATTTTAATACTAGCTCTTGTAGTGTTTTTCGTTGCGAAAGGTTTAGTCTCTGGAGGGGGAAATATTAAAAATACATTAATAGGTGTAGGAGCCTTTTTAGTTATTCTAGCAATTGCTTACGGAGTATCTGGAGGAGACCCATTAGTTGGTGTAGACAAAATATATGCTTACGATGATGTATTGGCTACAGAAAGCGAATCGCGTCTTGTTGGAGGTGGATTAGTAGCTTTTTACATATTAAGTGTAATGGCTATTGGTACATTAGTGTTTTCAGGAATTAAAAAAATGATTAAGTAATTATGGCAAAAAGATCAGCACCAGAAGTTAATGCAGGCTCTATGGCTGACATTGCCTTCTTATTACTAATATTTTTCTTAGTAACAACAGATATCGCAACAGATTCTGGATTAAACAGAAAGTTACCACCATGGGAACCGCCAACAGAAGAACCAGTTGTAATTAAACAAAAAAATATCTTCCAAATAACTGTTAATAAGCACGATCAACTACAAATTAAAACTAGAGGAGATGATCGAGTTGTTAAGCTTAGTGAGCTTCGAGCTGAAGTTGTTAGGTTTCTAGATAATGGTGGAGGACAAGGAGAAGATGCTTGTAAATATTGTAAAGGAGATAAGCATCCTGAATCTTCAGATAATTTTGATAAAGCAGTTGTGTCTTTAGGTAATGATAGATTAACAAAATATAAAACGTATATCTCTGTACAAAACGAGGTAATAGCTGCTTATAACGAGTTAAGAAATCGTGAGTTTCTTAGAGCATATCCAAAGTTGGGAATGAATTTTGTTCAAGCTAATAATATGTATCAAGATCCTCAAACAGATTCTGAAGAGAAAGAGAAGCTAAAAGAGAAATTACAAACTATAAAAGATTTAATTCCTCAAATTTTCTCTGAAGCAGAAACAAAGAAGTCTTAAATTAAATAAACATAACAATATGTCTAAATTTAAAAAGAAAAAAGAAGGAGGTTTACCTCCAATTTCTACAGCATCTTTACCAGATATTGTATTTATGTTACTATTCTTCTTTATGGTTGCAACTGTAATAAAAGAGGATAACTTAAAAATTGAAAACAGCCTACCTTCTGCAGATCAAATAGAAAAGCTCGACAAAAAGCAACCTATTAGTTATATCTATGCTGGGAAACCAAGTGAAAGATATCGATCTACAATGGGGTCAGAGTCAAGGTTGCAATTAAATGATAAGTTTGCAAGTCCTGATCAAATTAAAGCTTTTGTAGCAGCAGAAAGAGCCGCTTTAAGAGAAGACCAAAAGCCTAAATTAATTATGGCGCTTAAAGTAGATAAAGAAGCTAATATGGGCTTGATAATGGATGTTAAGAACGAATTGAGAAAAGAAAATGCATTAAAAATCAACTACACCACAAAAAAAGGTGAAGCAACATCTAATGCAGGTAGATAGAAAATACTCTTAATTTTATATACAAGGCGTTTTGAATTTTTCAAAACGCCTTTTATTTTTACCTTTATCTTATAATTCTTGTTTATGAAGTTTATAGTGCCTATAGTTTTATGTTTTCTTACAATGTCTTCTATGCATAGCCAAACAGTAGAGGAGGAGTCTGTAACTGTTGTTGATAGTTTATATAAAGAAGATCAATTTTATATTGGTGTAACCTATAATTTGTTAGCTTTTAAACCAAAAGGGAGCTCTCAAAATGGATTTTCTAGCGGGTTGCATTTTGGGTTTATTAAAGACATGCCAATTAATAAACAAAGAAATATTGCTATTGGTGTTGGTTTGGGTGCGTCGTTTAACTCTTTTAATCAAAACATATTAATAAGTGAGACAAATGGTAATACTAACTTTAACATATTAAATGATGCTGAAACCCCATTTTCTAAAAATAAGTTTTCAATGCATTTAATAGAGTTGCCTATAGAGTTTCGTTGGCGCACTTCTACAGCTAAAGATTATAAATTTTGGCGCATTTATACAGGCTTTAAATTGGGCTATAGCTTTGTAAATGGCTCTAAGTTTGTTGGAGATTCTGGAAAAATAAAATTAAATAATATTGATAGTTTTAATAAGTTTCAATACGGTATAAGTTTAAGTGCAGGCTACAATACCTGGAATTTTTATGCATATTATGCCCTAAATCCAATATTTGATAAAAACTCTAAAATAGATAATACTGTTATAGATGCAAAAGCCTTAAAAGTAGGTTTAATGTTTTATATTTTATAGTATATCTAATAATAGAAACTTAGTTGCTAATCCAATAATTTAATAGAATTAATTGGGGAATAAAACCTATACAAAAGCCAATAATTAATTCAATATTACTATGTGCTTTTAGATGCAGTCTAGAAGTAGCAATCGCACCAGTAATTAATGCTAATAAGGCTAAGGATCCATTAATATTTATACTAAAGTTTATAGAAATTCCAAGTGCAAACATAAATACTCCAGCAATAGCAACCATGTGTATGCTAGCTTTAAAGTCTAACACAGCTAAAATAAGACAGCTAAGGGTAGAGATTAAAATTCCTATAAAAAAATAATAAAGCTCTAAAATTTGGTTAGATGGTAAGACTCTTTTAATAACTAATAGTATAATTAGCGCATTAACAACTAATGGGATAACACGTTCTTTCGTGGTTTTTAAATATATAGAATGCGTTTTTCCGAGTGTTTTTAGTAAAAAATAAATAAGTATAGGTAACAGAATAGTAAGTATACTTATAGAGATTAACTTTGCTTGTATTAACTCGAACGTGAAGTGACGAGGAGATTTAGAAAAATAAAATATAACACCTAATAAAGGCATTATTAGAGGGTGAAAAATAAAAGAGATACTCCTAAGAACTGAATTCATTATATTTTTTTACGTAATCGCGCTACTGGGATATCTAATTGTTCTCTGTATTTTGCTACTGTTCTGCGAGCTATGGGGTAACCTTTTTCTTTTAAAATTTTGGACAATGCTTCATCCGTTAAAGGTTTCTTTTTATTTTCCTCTTGAATAACTGTTTCTAAAATTTTTTTAATTTCTCTTGTTGAAACTTCTTCCCCTTTATCGTTAGTCATAGACTCATAAAAGAACTCTTTTATTAATTTGGTCCCATAAGGCGTATCTACATATTTACTATTTGCAACTCTAGATACAGTGGAAACATCCATTTCTATATCGTCTGCAATATCTTTTAAAATCATAGGACGTAACTTGCGTTCATCTCCAGTTAAAAAGTATTCTTTTTGATAATGCATAATGGCGCTCATGGTTACAAAAAGTGTTTGCTGTCTTTGCTTAATTGCTTCTATAAACCATTTAGCAGCATCCAATTTTTGCTTAATAAAAAGTACTGCATCTTTTTGTGACTTAGATTTATCCTTAGATTCTTTATAGCCTTTAAGCATATTGTTATACTCTCTAGAAACATGTAATTCTGGAGCATTTCTCCCATTAAGCGTTAGTTCTAATTCACCATTAACAATTTTTATAGCGAAATCTGGAACAACATGTTCTACAATTCTATTATTTCCCGAATAAGAACCACCAGGTTTTGGGTTTAAACGTTCTACTTCGCGTATTGCATCTTTCAATTGTTCTTCAGTAATATCGAACTTTTGAATTAATTTTTTATAGTGCTTTTTAGTAAACTGTTCAAAGGCTTTTTTAATAATGTCTGATGCTAGTTCAACATCTGGAGTTTGTTCTTTTCTATCTAATTGAATACTTAAACATTCTTGTAAATTACGAGCTCCAACACCCGCAGGATCTAATTGATGTACTATATGAAGGACGTCTTCAATTTTGTCTTCTGTAGTATAAACATTTTGAGTGAACGCTAAATCATCCATAATATCACTTAACTCTCTACGTATATAGCCGCTTTCGTCTACACTACCAACTAAAAACTCTGCAATATCACGTTCTTCGTCATTTAAACGATAGGTGTTTAATTGAGATTTTAAATGTTGTGTAAATGAGGTGCCTGAGGCGTATGGAATGCTTTTTTCATCATCATCTGCGCTGTAGTTGTTTACACTAGTTCTATAATCTGGAATTTCATCGTCACTTAAATAATCATCGATGTTAATATCTTCAGTATCTATAGACTCATTATCATCATATTCATCTAAAGTATTATCGAAATCATCATCAAACTCATTATCTTTTTCTTCTTTACCGCTATCTAATGCAGGGTTTTCCTCTAGTTCTTGCTTTAAACGTTGCTCAAATGCTTGTGTAGGCAACTGTATCAATTTCATTAATTGAATTTGTTGCGGAGACAATTTTTGTGATAATTTGAACTGTAAATATTGTTTAAGCATACTTCTTTTTAGGGTTTTTATAAAAATAAAAAAACAATCTAAATAATAGTATATAAATAGATTGTTTTTGTAATTATATTAGACATTTTTTAATGCCTTTACTTTTTATTAGAATTCTGCATTCTGTGGCGTTCTAGGGTAAGGTATTACATCTCGAATGTTACTCATACCAGTTGTGAACATTACTAAACGCTCAAAACCTAATCCAAATCCAGAATGGACAGCAGTACCATATTTACGTAAATCTAAATACCACCATAGTTCTTCTTCTGGAATATCTAAAACGGCCATTTTTTCTTTTAAAACATCTAAACGTTCTTCACGTTGAGATCCTCCAACAATTTCTCCAATACCAGGGAATAAAATGTCCATTGCACGAACGGTTTTACCATCTTCATTTAAGCGCATGTAGAAGGCCTTAATATTTGCTGGGTAATCAAATAAAATTACAGGACATTTAAAATGCTTTTCAACTAAGAAACGCTCATGTTCAGATTGTAAATCTGCACCCCATTCGTTAATTAAGTAGTTAAACTTCTTCTTTTTATTTGGTTTGCTATTTCTTAAAATATCAATGGCTTCAGTATAACTAACACGCTTAAAATTGTTTTCGGTAACAAATTTTAATTTTTCAATTAAACCTAATTCACTACGTTGCGCTTGTGGTTTTGTTTTCTCTTCATCGGCTAATCGCTTATCAAGAAACTTTAAATCGTCCATGTTATGTTCTAGAACATAAGAAATAACAGATTTCATAAAATCCTCTGCCAAATCCATATTTCCAGCTAAGTCCATAAAGGCAACTTCTGGTTCAATCATCCAAAATTCAGATAAGTGACGAGAAGTGTTCGAATTTTCAGCTCTAAATGTTGGGCCAAAAGTATAAACTTTACCTAAAGACATTGCATAGGTTTCTGCTTCTAATTGTCCAGATACGGTTAAGTTAGTGTCTTTTCCAAAGAAATTTTGTGAATGATCTATATCTCCAGTTTCTGTTAAAGGAGGATTTTTTTGATCTAATGTACTTACACGAAACATTTCTCCTGCACCTTCTGCATCACTACCTGTAATAATTGGGGTGTGCATGTAATAGAAACCGTTTTCATTAAAGTACTTATGAACGGCAAAAGATAATGAAGAACGTAAGCGCATTACAGCACTAAAGGTGTTTGTCCTAGTTCTTAAATGTGCATTCTCTCTTAAGAATTCAAAAGAGTGTTTTTTAGGTTGAATAGGGTAGCTGTCTGCATCTGAATCTCCTAAAATCTCAATAGAAGTTACTGAAATTTCAACGTTTTGCCCTTTTCCTTGACTTTCAATTAAATTTCCTTTTACGTGAACGGCAGCTCCTGTTGTAATGCGTTTTAATAGAGTTTCGTCTGTGTTTTCAAAATCAACTACACACTGTATATTATTAATAGTAGACCCATCATTTAAAGCAATAAAACGATTTGCTCTAAACGTTCTTACCCATCCTTTAACTTCTACTTCCTGTAGCGTCGTCTGTTTTAATAATTGTGCAACTGTGCTCGGTGTCATTTTTATAAAATTATTTAAAGTACAAATGTAATTTTTTATTGTAATTATTCCTCATTTTCAAGCTTGCTTTCCTCTTCGCTCTCTTCTGGAATAATATTTATTGTTGGTTTTTTTAATGTTTCTTTATTAGCAATACTCTTTTCTAAAGACAATAAAAGAGAGGGTAATAATAATAAATTAGATAACATTGCAAATAATAGTGTCGCAGAGACTAAAGCTCCTAAAGCAACTGTACCTCCAAAACTAGAAATGGTAAATACAGAAAATCCAAAGAATAAAACTATAGAAGTGTAAAACATACTTACACCTGTCTCTCTAAGTGCTGCGTATACAGATTTTTTAATCCTCCAATTATTAGCTTGAAGTTCCTGCCTGTATTTCGCCAAAAAGTGAATGGTGTCATCTACCGAAATACCAAAAGCAATACTAAATACCAATATTGTTGAAGGCTTTATAGGTACACCCAAATAGCCCATTAATCCAGCAGTTACAACTAGTGGTAATAAATTAGGGATTAAAGACACTATAATCATTCTAAACGAGCGGAACATATATGCCATAAACAAGGAGATTAATAGAATGGCTAATGATAAAGATATAGCTAAATTTTTAACTAAATAAGTGGTTCCTTTTTGGAATACTAGAGCCTTTCCTGTCATGGTTACATTGTAACGTTCTTTAGGAAATACTTTATCAATCTTATGAAGAAGATCTTCTTGAATTCGCTTCATTTTATCTGTACCAATGTCTTTCATAAACGTTGTAATACGAGCATATTGGCCAGTACCATCTACAAAATTATTAAGCATATTAATATCTCCTGAAGCAGAGTTTTTAATGTAAACAGAAAGGAATAGGTTCTCTTGAGAGGTTGGTAATTGATAATATTTAGGATTACCATTAGAGTAAGCTTGTTTAGAATATTTAACTAAGCTTACTACAGAAATTGGTTTAGACAGTTCTGGAGTTTCTATAATTAAATCTTCCAATTCGTTCATGCGTTTAAGAGTTGCTAATTTCATAACTCCTTTTTTACACTTTGTATCTACCATAATTTCTAATGGCATAATACCATTAAATTCATCTTCAAAAAACCTAATGTCTTGAAAAAATTCTGCTTTTTTAGGCATGTCTTCTATAAGGCTTCCAGAGATTTTTATTTTATAAATACCAATAATACAAACGATTAAAAGTATTAAAGATGTAAGGTATATGGCTATTCTCTTTTCTTTTACCATACGTTCCATCCAATTTACAAAACCTCCAATCCATCGTTTGTTTAAATGCTCTAAATGACGGTCTTTGGGATAAGGTAAAAATGTGTAAATTATTGGAATAATAAGAATGCAAAGAATAAATATGGCAAGTATGCTTAATGATGCTACCACACCAAATTCTTTTAATAATTTACTCTCAGTTATTATAAAAGTTGCAAACCCAGATGCTGTAGTAACATTAGTCATTAATGTAGCATTACCTACTTTAGTAATTACACGTTGTAATGATTTAACTTTATTACCGTGTAATTTTACTTCGTGTTGGTATTTGTTAATTAGGAAAATACAGTTTGGAATACCAATAACAATAATTAAAGGAGGTATTAATGCAGTTAATACAGTAATTTCATATTTAAGAAGTCCTAATATACCTAGAGTCCACATTACTCCAATACATACAACTATAAGGGAAATAAATGTTGCGCGAAAGGATCTAAAGAATAAAAAGAAAATTAATGAAGTAACCAATAAAGCGGCTATTACAAAAATATTTATTTCATCAACAATGTTTTGCGAATTAAGAGTTCTTATGTAGGGCATCCCAGAAACACGAACATCTAAATCGTATTTTTTTTCAAATGTATCTATATATTTTACAAGCGTATTCATTACAAAATCTTTACGCTCTGGCTTATTTATAATATCTTTTTTTAGATATATGGCAGTACGAATGGTTTTTGTTTCTGTATTGAATAAAAAGTTGTCATAGAAAGGGTATTTTTTAAATAACTCTTCCTGAAGTATCTCTATTTGATCTAAAGATTTAATTGAATCTTTTATAAAAGGTTCTAATTCAAATTTTTCGTCTTTAGTGTTTTTAATTAGTTTTTGTAAATCTTTTATAGAAACAACAGTTTCTACTTCAATCTCATTTCTAAATGTGTCAGATAATGTATTCCATGCATTTAATTTTTCAACTGTAAATAAAGTAGAATCTTTAACACCTAGTACAATTAGGTTGCCTTCTTCTCCAAAAATGTCTAGAAATTTATTGTATTCTTGATTTACTTCATGATCATCTGGTAATAAGTTAGCCTCTGTATACGTAAAACGCATATACTTCCATTGTGTGCTCAACAGAACAGTTGCAATAATGACACCTAATAAAATAAGAATTTTATTACGCAAGATAATTCTTGCTACAATGTCCCAAAATTTTGATTTTTTAATTTTTGACATAGAACCTTACAAACAAGCCGCAAAGGTATGGAAAACAGATAGATTTACTGTATAAAAAATGTATTTATAATGTAATATTAAAAGTGAACTTAAAAGCAATGTTATCATCAGTTCTAGGCAAATGATATGCTCCATATCTGTAAGAGAAACTTAGACCCAAACCTAAGAGTAATTTGTTTATTTCAAAACCCGATTCTGTATATCCTTTGTTAAGTGTGTTAAACGTAATATTTTGATGTCTGTTTGTATTAGTCATGTCTCCAAATGCAAATCTAGAAATAAGCACTAATTGAGGGTTGAAATTCTTTGAAATACGGAAAGGTTTTAAATAATGTTTGAAGATTAAAGTAGCAAAGCGATCAGAAAAGAATTCATTAAAGTACATGGTTTCAAAACTATTTATTCCAGCTACTGAGAAACGTTGTAAAATAGTTTCTTTAGTAATATTGTTAGGATAAGCATGGTATAAATGAGTTAATGGAGCATTACCTAATGCTAATCCTGCTGAAAAAGTAGCTAAAGAATAAGCTTCTTTATTGTATTGGATTTTATGAATAGTTCTAAAGTCTAATTTTGAAAAGTTAAAATCTCCATTAAGAATATCCTTAAAACTTTTAGTATACTGCAGTGTGAATTTAGGATAACCTTCTTTTACTATATTCGTTTTTTTATCTTGAGTTTCGTATTGATCTCTAGGATTCCATTGTAAAGAGAGTTTAGCTGTTGTTGTTTCAAAAGAACCAAACGATTCGCCATTTAATATATAATTATAGTCATATGTTGGTCGAATATTACTTGTTGCAAACTCTATTTCTGATAATAATTTAGGATTAATTTCATGTTCCAAAGAGACCTTTGTTGTGATATGTTTATGAAAAAGGTCGATATTTAATAAACGAGGTTCAAAAAATGAAAAGAAACGTTTGTCTGTTAAAAACTTAGAGCTCCCAGTTTCTTGTAAATCATCTGTATATGATATGTTTAGCCAGGTTTTGGTTTCCGGAGCAATTCTAAAACCACCACCAAGGCTATATTTTATTTTCTTATCCACAAAACCATAGACGACATAACTATTTATCCTATATTTTTTAGAAAAACCATCATTAGTTATACCACCTAAACCTGTTCTAAAACCTTCATATTGATTAAATTTCACTAAATATCTTAAATCGAAATTTAAAAACTTTGTTGGAAAATAACCATTACCAAGTTGTTTTAAAAAAGTATTTTTTTTAATAGAATCTTGGGTAGCAGTACTGTCTTGTTGAACTTGAGCTTGAGCAGTAAGTGCAATTATTAGGGAGAAGACAAAAAGTCCACGTTTAATCATATAAATTTAGTCTAATAGCGATTTAATAGATTGCGTTAATACAGATTCAATATTTGTTCTGTAACCTAATTCCTTAAGTACAATCTCTCCTTTTTGGTTAATTACGATGCTTGTTGGGTAGCTTTGTACACCATACATTGAAACAACATCATTTGCATTTGGGGCTATTTTATAATCAAATTTATGTTCTTCTAAAAATTGTATAACTAGTTCTTTTTTATTAAATGTAATGGCAATAAATTCTACTGCTTTATTTTTAAATGTATTGGCTACATTATTTAAACTTGGTATTTCCATAACACAGGGGCCGCATTTGGTAAACCAAAAATTTAAAACTACTACTTTCCCTCTTAAGTCCGAAAGTTTAGTCGTATTACCATCTATATCACTTACAATAAAGTCCAATGCTTTCTCTCCTGTTTCAAAATAAGCTTCAGGACTTTTCTCTATTTGCCTAGAAACATTAGTGTTTTGTTTAAAAATAATAGATTTAACTTTACCTTGAGTGTTTGCATAAAATAGAGGAGTGTAATTTGGGTTTGACATTAATTGCATTTGCGATTTAGGAAGGATTTCTCCACGTTCAGTAAACAACAAAACATCTTGGGTAACTCTAATTTGCATTGTTTTTATTTCATCGTTAGATAATAAGTGTTGATTCTCTGGTATAAACTTATAATCTTGAGCTTTACAAAGTGTTATTTGTAAGACTGTTAGGAGTAAAATAAAAGGTTTTAAAAATTGCATAGTATTATATCTTCACCAAAAGTATTAAAATAGGTGCTAAAAAAAGCGACAATTATGTCGCTTTTAACTTTTATACTTTCATTATCTCACTTTCCTTAGCGGAGAATATATCATCAATTTTCTTAACAAAAGAATCGGTGAGGTTTTGAATATCTTGTTCTGCGCTTTTTTGAACATCTTCAGAGGCATCATCGGTTTTTTTAATATCGTTGTTTGCATCTTTACGAGCATTCCTTACACCCACTTTAGCATGCTCGGCTTCAGCTTTAGCTTGTTTCGCTAATTCGCGTCTACGTTCTTCTGTTAAAGCAGGAACATTTATAATTATGGTTTCTCCATTATTCATAGGATTAAAACCTAAGTTAGCATAAGCAATACCTCGCTCTATTTCTTGAAGCATGTTTTTTTCCCATGGTTGTACCGTAATAGTTCTACCATCTGGTGTATTTACATTAGCGACTTGACTTAAAGGTGTTTGAGAACCATAATAATCTACCATAACACTACCTAACATGGCAGGTGTTGCTTTACCTGCACGGATGTTTAAAAATTGCTTTTCTAAATGCTTTATTGCATTATCCATTGCTTCTTTAGCAGAGTCTATTATAAATGTTATGTTTTCGTTCATTACTAAGTATTTTATTTATTTAGTGCTCAATCCAAAAATTGAGCCAAAATTTAAACGTTATTTTATTTTTTTAATTGTAAGTATAAAAATACAATTTATTATAAACTAACTTGAGTTCCAATATTTTCACCTAAAACAACCTTCATTAAATTACCTCTTGTATTCATATCGAATACAATTATTGGTAATTCGTTTTCTTGACTTAAAGTGAATGCAGTTGTGTCCATTACCTTTAAACCTTGACGTAACACATCATCAAAAGTAATATGGTCAAATTTTATTGCTTTACTATCTTTCTCTGGATCTGCATTATAAATACCATCTACACGTGTTCCTTTTAAAATAACATCTGCCTCAATTTCAATGGCTCTAAGTACAGCCGCAGAATCTGTAGTGAAATATGGGTTTCCAGTTCCTCCTCCAAAAATAACAACACGTCCTTTTCTTAAATGGCTCATTGCTTTTCTACGAATAAAAGGTTCCGCAACTTCATTAATTTTTATGGCAGTTTGTAAACGTGTTTTAACACCTGCATCTTCTAAAGCATTTTGTAGTGCTAAACCATTTATAACAGTGGCTAGCATGCCCATATGATCACCTTGAACTCTATCCATACCGTTCATTGCTCCAGCTACTCCTCTAAAAATATTTCCGCCACCTATAACTATTGCGACTTCTATACCTTTATCTGTTACTGCTTTTATATCTTCTGCATATTCGGCTAAACGTTCTGGGTCTATACCGTATTGACGATTCCCCATTAAGGCTTCGCCAGATAATTTTAATAGTATTCTTTTGTATTGCACTGTATTTTGTTTGATATGATTTTCGTTTTGTCGAAAATAAGAGTTTGGCAAATATAATCAATATAGACGATTGTTAAAAAAAGAATTGAAACATAAAAGAGATAGCCTTATTATAAAAAATAGATTAGATTATAAGAAATGTAAATTTTATAAAGGATAATATTGTCCTTTATAAAACTTATCTATAACTTTGCATCATTAATTTTTTAATATATGTTTTCTAAAACTTGCGAATATGGACTTAGGGCAGCTATTTATATAGCGCAACAATCTAAACTTAATAATAAAGTAAGTTTAAGTAAGATATCTGAAGAAATTAATTCTCCTCAAGCTTTTACTGCTAAGATTTTACAGCAACTAACAAGAAATAATATTATTAAATCTGTAAAGGGACCTTACGGTGGGTTTACAGTTGAAGAAGATAAAATGGCTACTAAATTAAGTGAAGTTGTAAGTGTTTTAGATGGAGACTCTATTTTTACAGGTTGTGGATTAGGACTTAAACAGTGCGATGCCAATGCACCTTGCCCATTACATTTTAAGTTTGCAGATATAAGAGATCGTTTAAAAACTATGTTAGAAAGCACAACATTAATATCTATAACTGATGAGTTAGATTTAGAATCGACAATATTAAAACCATAAAAAAATTTACAATTAAAAAGGATAAAAAGGTCTTTTAATCTTTTATGAAAAAATCAAAAATATATAATTATCGAATAGCAATAGTCTTTGTATGGGTAGGGTTTATTTGTGCTATAAGCTTTATGGAAGCTTGGTTGAAATTTCAGGCACCAGGAATAACAACAAAACTTGGATTAGGAATTGGACAGTTAGTTTTTGGAATGCTTAATAAAGTAGAAATAACTAGCGCTGTATTAATATCATTATCACTAATAGTAAGTAAGTCAGAAAGAAAATTCAAAAACTCTTATTATTTCTATATAGCATTATTTCTTTTAATAATGGAGAGTATTTTGTTATTGCCAGCTCTAGATGTTAGAGCAACTTTAATAATTAAAGGAGAAAGTATTACTGAGAGTAAGCTTCATTTCTACTATGTTTTATTCGAAGTTATAAAAACCGTCTGCTTAGTTATGTACGGAATGAAACTTTTAAAGAGAATACAAATAAAAACTAATTAAATAAATGAAAACAGGATCACTTACCAAGGATTTGGTTTATAACGATAATAAACCAAATATAACAGTTTTGTTGAAAACAAAACAATCAAAAGAAATAAGAATAGTAATGCGAAAAGGGCAACTTATGAAGGAGCATAAAGCTCCATTCCCTATAGTTATTGAAGTTTTTGAGGGAGCCATAGATTTTGGTGTTAATGGAGAACGACTCCAGCTACTAAAAGGAGATATGATTGCATTAGACGAAAATATTCCACATGATTTAATTGGTATTCAAGATAGTATTGTCCGTTTATCGCTATCACAAAAGGATACTGTAGGTCGTGTAGAAAACATAGCCTAAATAAATAAAAAAATTAAGATATAAAAAGATGAAGAAAATTTGGATTGCATTTTCAAGCGTAGTTATACTATCCTTTATTGCATTAATTTGGGTAGGTACAGAAATTTACCAAACACAACCACCTATTCCAGATAAGGTTGTTGTTAAGGAAACACAAGAAGTTGTTTTTACAAAAGAAGACATTCAAACTGGTCAAAATGTTTGGGAATCTATAGGTGGTATGGAAGTAGGATCTATTTGGGGGCATGGAAGCTATGTAGCTCCAGATTGGACTGCAGATTGGATACATAAAGAAGCAGTTTTCATGCTAGAAAGTTGGGCAAAACAAGATTATAATAAAACATACAATACATTAAACTCTGAACAACAAGCAGCTATAAAAGCAAGATTAATAAATCACGTTAAAATTAATACGTTTAATGAGAATAACCGGGTTATAACAATATCATTAGCGAGATATAATGCCATAAAAAATAACTCGAAGCATTATGCTAATATTTTTTCTGAAGGGCATGAGCAATATGCAATACAAGAAGGCGCTTTAGTAGATACAGAAAAACTATCACAATTAAACGCCTTTTTATTTTGGACATCTTGGGCAGCTAGTACCAATAGACCTAATCAAGACTATACCTATACTTCCAATTGGCCGCATGAACCTTTAATAGATAATACTATTACTCCAGACTCACAGATATGGTCTGGTTTTTCTATAGTATTATTATTGTTGTTTATTGGAATACTGTCTTATTATTATATAAGAAATCATGAAAAAGGGGAAGCTGTAGTTAACCCAGATAAAGATCCAATGGATAAAATTACATTAACACGATCTCAGAAAGCCGTGCTTAAGTATTTTGTTGTAATATCTTTACTAATAGGTCTACAAATTATTCTTGGTATTTTAACAGTACATTATACAGTAGAAGGTCAAGCCTTCTTTGGTTTCGACTTAGCTAGTATTTTACCTTATTCTATAACCCGAACATGGCATACACAATTAGCAGTATTTTGGATAGCAGCAACCTGGTTAGCGACAGGTTTATTTTTAGCCCCTATGATTAGTGGAAAAGAAATGAAATTTCAAGTTTTTGGAATTAACTTTCTATTTATTGCTTTGCTTATTATTGTTTTGGGCTCTTTATTAGGTGAGTGGTTAGGTGTACACCAGTTTTTAGATTTAACAACCAATTTTTTCTTTGGTCATCAAGGCTATGAGTATATGGATCTTGGAAGATTCTGGCAGATCTTTCTTGGTATTGGTTTAGTATTATGGGTTGTTATGGTTGGAAGACATATTCTTCATGGAATTAGAAAAAAAGACGATTCTAAACATTTATTAATTATTCTTTTAATTTCTGTTATAGCCATTGGTCTGTTCTTTTTCTCAGGATTAATGTATGGTGAAAATAGTAGTTTGCCAGTTATTAATTATTGGAGATGGTGGTTAGTACACTTATGGGTAGAAGGCTTTTTTGAAGTGTTTGCTACTGTAATTATTGCATTTATATTTTTAAGAATGAAAATAATATCGGCAAAAACAGCAGGTAAAGCTTCTATAGCATCTGCTACTATATTTTTGGCGGGTGGAATTATTGGAACACTACACCATTTATACTATTCTGGTACACCTGTACAAGCAATCGCTTTAGGAGCTACTTTTAGTGCTTTAGAAGTTGTGCCATTAACTTTAATGGGCTTTGAAATTAGAGAAAACTGGAACTTATTAAAATCTAATGAATGGATGCAAAAGTACAAATGGCCCATCTTTTTCTTTATAGCTGTTGCTTTTTGGAATATGATTGGTGCAGGTGTGTTTGGTTTTTTAATTAATCCGCCAATTGCATTGTACTATATACAAGGTTTAAATACTACGGCAGTACATGCGCATACCGCTTTATTTGGTGTATATGGTATGTTAGGCATGGGATTCATCATTATATGTCTGCGTTTTTACTCAGATAGAGTATGGAATACCAAGAAACTAAAGCGAGCATTTTGGTTATTAAATATAGGTTTGGTAGCTATGGTTGTTTTAAGTTTATTGCCAGTTGGTATTATACAAGCGTATACTTCTATTACTAAAGGTTATTCCTTTGCTAGAGATGCAGAGTTATTATACAGCCCAACAGTACAAACCTTAAAATGGTTAAGAATGATTGGAGATATTATATTCTCTGTTGGAATCTTTTATTTCTGTTGGTTTACAATACAAGAAACCATGTATTGTATTAAAAAGAAAAGGTAAAGACAAATTTTAATGTGTTAAATAAATTAAAACTCAGGATTCAATACAATCCTGAGTTTTTATAATTCATATTTTATTAGATAATGTATTACACTTAATTTTATTAATCCTCTAATAAAATTTTACCTGTCATGTTGGTGTATACTATATCTTTTATGCTACCAGCATAAGTTGCTTGCCATATGATATGTTTCTTCATTTTACCTTTCTGCTTTTTAAGTTTATTTTTAGGGATGTCAGTAATTATAAAAATACGTTTATATAAACTTAATTCAGTATGAAGGTCACAATTAGATTTATCTTTAAAATATTCTATAGGTGTTATATAATCAATTGAATTAATATTAATAGGTTTACCTAGACTATATAAGCTTTGATAATCTAGAGATTTATAATCTATTTTAAAATGATAAACATCTGCCATGAATCTCTCATCCTTATTTTTTAGCCCAAAATAAGCTTTGTACCCTAAGGCATCTCCAATAAAATGGTCATTTTTTACATAGATATAAATATCTTCAAAATGATTTTCCTTTTTATTCTGAGAGTATAAAGGAGATAAAACTATTCCTAATAATATTATATAAACTATTGTTTTCATTGTTAATTTGTATATACTCAATCATTTGAGAGATAAATACAGTATACCTATTTATTGATAAATCTGTAGGAACAATTTTTGTTCTGTTATTGAATATTGTAAATAGCTCATGATTCCATTCTGAATTGCCTCCTAACACATAATTTTATCAATACTGTAGAATAACTTGTTGAAAAACAATTAAACGATTCAGTTTAAATAAGGTGACGATGTAATCTCAAAATGTTTTATAGAAGACACCTTGCTCCAAGTATTATTTTGTTTCATATAGACTTCTATCTTAGGTATGAAATATAAATTTTCTTTCACTTTTTTTCTATAGCTATATATTAATGCATATTTTTTATTTCTTGTATATACTGGTTTAGTTACATGTAAAATGTTCATGTTCTCATCAGCCTTTCCCTCTGTGAAAACATCTTCAAATTCATTTAAATCTATATTACAAGTCCCATCTTTTTCAGTTTGTTTTTTATAATTTTCATATTCTGTTTTTTGGAAAATTGTCTTTTTCAAAGAATCTTTAGAATTATTTAAATTTAAATGTCTTTTATAGCTTTTAAAAATTTCTGCATTTGTATTATTATAAGCTAAAAACAAAGAATCTGTACCGTATACTCTCTTGCAGTTTTCAAAATAGACTTTCAAAAATTTTATATCTTCATTTTTATTTTTACAGCTAGTCAAGCTAATTATAGATATCAAGATTATAATAAACTTAATACCTTTATTAATTACAATTTGTTCCATTTGATTCTTCATTTCCTTGTTCTTCGTTTACAGTAATTGTTGAATACTCATTTTTTTGCTCATCAGTTAAAGCTTGAAATGAATTACTGTTTTGATGTGCTCCTAACACCAGTTTAGTACAATATTCTTCAGTAACTCCTTCTATATTATTATTGGTAGCATACTTAAATACGCTATCAATTATTTCTGATAAAAAATCATCGTATATATTATGCATAGCATCATTTAAGTTATTTCCAGTTGTAATATTTGGTGAGCTTTCAAAAGCTATATGTCCTAAAATATGAGATTGATGAATAAGACCTAATTGGATACATCTATTTAATAATTCAGCATGAATAAATTCATGTATAAGAGTCAATGCTATTTCTAAAGTAGAAGCGTTGGTTACAAAATTGGTTATTAAATTGATAAAAGTCTATTCTTTGTTTAATACCATATATTATCTATTGTGCCTAAAAGAATCCACCTTTTCTTTTTTTTCTTAAAAATGTAAAGTGTTGTAAATGTTTTTAACGAATTATGCTCCAGCAATGCGAATTTACCATTTAAACTATAATAAGGGCTAGAAATACTATTACAACCAGCCATTACTTTATTTTCAATAATTTTAATAGGATAAGTAATTTTTTGTGATTCCCATATATTTATATCATTACTTTTTCTTTTATTTTTTATTTGATGCAGAATATGTTCAATATCTTTTTTATTAAATAGACTATCTATTAATTTGTATTTCTTAGACCATATAGTTTTATTACTGATATTAATTATTGAATCTTCTTTTTTAGAACTCTCTTTCATTACAGTGTAAATAGCTTTATTATTATACTTGTAATTATAATACTTTTTTAGAGCATCAGTTAGAAGAGGTCGTTCTCTTAATTTATATTCATTTTTGTTTTCTTTTGTAGTCCTCTCTATTATTTTTGTTACTAATTTATATTTATCTTCAATTTTTTGAGCTGAACTATAGCTAATAAAAATTAGTGTTAACAGAATAATATTAATTACAAGTTTTTGGTCCCTTTGCATTTGTTATATTATTTAAATTTTCATAAGCTAATAATAGTTGAGCTTCGTTTTGTTGTTCAGGTGTCAGGTTTTCTATAAAGATATTGTAACCATTTAGTCCTCCCCAAACAAGCTTTTTGTTACTTAAATATAGGTGTTACTTACAGATAAATTAACACTAATTTATTATTCTATTAATTTGACCATGTAACTTTATATCTATTGTAGATAGAGTCTTGAGTTTTTTCTAGAACAAAAAGGAAAGGGAATAATTCATGATCATGATTTTTTTTACTGTTTTCCTCAAATATATTGTTAAGGTAGTCCATATTAACAATGTTTAATTTTTGAAGGTTTTTTTCTGTTAAAATTTTTTATTTTTTTCTGAAATTATTGGTCTTTAAAACAGTATTACACATTTTAAAAGTAATATTGTTATTATTTACTATTTTAGTATCACGACATTTTTTTTGATGTTTGGTTCATATAACAAATACATATCCATTTGATATTCTTTTCTGTCATATTTTTCTTTAAAAGTTTTAAAGTTATTAAACAATTTTTCCTTGTTATTGTCTTTAAAATATGATCTTAAATTCCTTACAATGGATAATGTAGGAATGGAATCTGTAATTGCTTTAATTACATGTTTCTTTAATTCATTATCATTATTTATTGCGTTATATTGTTCTTTAGAGAGGTAATATGATTTACTTGCATCGATACTATGTCTATTATAAAGGTCGTTAACAAATTTAGTTGAATCTGCTTTAATTATTTTAGATATATTTATATTAGTAATAGTTTCTTCACTTTTACAATCTTGTAATAAAAAAAGAAAAACCATTATTAATGAATAGATAAGAGTTTTTTTCATTATTCTGTACATGTTTGGTTATTTAAATTTATCTACCCATTTAACTTTGTACATAATATAATTATCCTTGTTAGTTTTTTCTAATATGTATATATTGAAAATATTTTGTGGAGCTGTATTTGGCCAATCTTTTTCAGTCTTAGAGTACAGGTAATCAATATCTACGATATTGAGGTCTTTTATACTATTCATTGTTTTATATGTGTCATCCTCAATATTAATAAAACGAGCATTACACATTTCAAAAGCGATATGATTTTTATTTGTTAATTTATTATCAGTATACTTTACTTTTTGTTTTTTTGTTCCATTTCTAAACAAACTAAATTGACAATGTTTCTCTATGTTAGAATTAAATAAGATATATACTGTTTCTTTTTTTTGACTCTGGCAATTTGTTATTATTAAAATTGTGATAAGAAGTAAAAGGTTCTTTATTCTGTACATGTTTCGTTAGAGTTTTCGTTTAAATAATCGGAAATAACATTACTTATTCTATCTTTTTCTTCCAAAGGTAATTCAGCATAAGCTTGAATATATTGAGGGTTTTCTAGTCCTCTCCATGCTAAGTCTTTATATAATTGCTCAGGCTCTACACTATCAGGAATAAATTGTCCAGTATCATATTCTTGAGTGACTCTAGCGATAGTGTTTAAGTATTTATTAGCCATCAAATTATGACTCCAATCTCTATAAGTTCTAAAATGTTCATATATTTCCGGGTAACTTCCATTTTCTAGAGCATTAAGGACATCAATAGCAGACGCTCCTCCATAGTTACCTGCTCCAATGGCAATTATAATTTGTCGGGCAAACTCCGCATGCAATATTTCATGAAAGATTGTTTGAGCCAATAATAAGTTTGGCTGGGAGTCTACACTATTGTTTGATGATACTACATTATTTAAGAAAATAGTTATAATGTCATCAATATCTTCTGGAATATCTGGAACATCTGTTCTAGCTCTATCATAACCAATAATATTTCCATTTACGATTACTGCAACTTCGTTACCTATTGTGTCTAAAGTTAAAATTAATTTCGCAGGAGATTGTTGATTTTGAAGTTTATTTAAAATATTTCTTACTGAATTTTGTTGAGCAATTTTATCATAAACACATTTCTTTCCCTGTTAGTTTATTAATTATTTTTTCTTGAAAGTCTACGTCATGTCCATCACAAATAGCTTGCGCAGCTACTTGAGCAAACTCAACAGCTTCAGGAGAACTATTGTGTTTTAAAAATTCATTCAAATCTTTAACAGCTTCACATTTGTTTTCATCGCTTAAACAAGATGTTAATGCATTGTCTAAGTTTAAAGTAACCGCTAAATCATTAAGCTGTTCGCTAGTAGTACAAATTTCGTTGTTAGAAACTATAACTGCGCCTGTATCATCGGTTGTTTGGGTACCGCCTCCATTTTGCTGCCCAGAGGTATCGGTATTAGTATCTGTATTGTTTGTGTCGTTTGTATTAGTATCGCTATCTGAAGTGGTATCACTTGTATCTACATCACCAGAGCAACCTGGAGAACTCCAGATAACAGTTTCTGTATACCCATCGCAAGGGGTACCTGTTGAAAAATAGCCGTAAGGGTGCAAACCAGCGCTACATGTGGTTTCTATTAATTTTGTGCAATAGTCGTCTTTACTAAAAATATCGCTAATTAACCCATCGTCGTCAATCTCTACTTTAGAGACTTTATTTGTTAAATCTACAGGTGTACCATTTAATAGGTTTGTTTTTTCTTCTTCCGTTATAGTATAAGTAAATAGTATTAATTTATAACTCCCATCTGGTTGTAGGGATACCATTAAGTTTTCTAGGCCTTCTGTTTCGTTAGACCTTACAACAAGAAAAGTATAAGAATGGTATGATGCATCTGCTGTTTCTAAGTATTTAGCATAATCGGTATTAATATAAAAATCGTAAACACTAGACGACACTCCTTTTTGTATAGCATTTGCTTTTTCTTGCTTAATTGACTCTGTTAATGTATTAAGCGTATTGTTTAATATAATATTACTTTCTATTTTAGTCTTGCTTACTTTAGAGATTTTAAAGTTTCATTTAGCTTCTGTAGAAGGGATTTGGCCAAGATCTTCTTTTTGACAATTAAATAAAATTGTGAAAAATAATAATAGTAGGGTATTATTTCTGATTTTTTTCATGTGAGTAAACTTGTTAGTTATTAAGCGTTAAAAATATATTGATTATTAAATAGTTAAAAGCGATAATTTGTAAACACTAACTTTTGTTTGGTTAAACATGTTTATTAGTTAGTTAACGGCAATATATTAAAAATATTACAGTTTATATTTTAAGGTTAGATAAATTATTGTTCCGATAGGAAAAGAGAAGCTGTAATATCTAGTTACTCTTAAAATTGTCGTTTTAGTAATTATATTTAAAAGAACTTTAAGAGGGTAAAATAAAAAAACCACTAACTCTAAAAAATAGAGTAGTGGTTTTTTATTATAAATAATTCTGTATAAACAGAAATTATGATTATCCTAAAGATACACGTTTAAAAGCAGTAACAGCTACATTATTATTAGCAACGTAATCTGCAACAGTTTGCTTCTCGTCTTTAATAAACTTCTGGTCTAATAAACACTGTTCTTGATCTAATGTTGTATTATCAGATACGAAACGCTCCATTTTTCCTGGTAAAATTTTATCCCAAATTTGTTCTGGCTTACCTTGAGCTTTTAATTCTGCTTTAGCATCCTCTTCAGCTTTAGCCATAACTTCTGGAGTTAATTGAGCCATAGAAATGTATTGAGGTACATTTTTAAGTGTTTTACCTAAACGACCTAACTCAATATTATCTTTTTCTATAACTGCAATTCTAGCTTCAGTTTCTGCAGCTATGTATGCAGGATCGAAATCTTTGTAAGATAATGTTGTTGCACCCATAGATGCAACTTGCATAGCTACGTCTTTAGAAACTTCAGCAGCTTTATCAATACTTTCAGATAAACCAACTAAAGCTCCAATTTTGTTAATGTGAACATAAGTACCAACATAAGCAGCTTCTAATTTTTCAAAAGCGTTGATTTCTAATTTCTCACCAACAACACCAGTTTGTTCAACTAATTTTTCTGCTACAGTCATTCCACCAAAATCTGCTGCTAAGAAATCTTCTTTGTTATCAAAGTTAATAGCAATCTCTGCAAATTGGTTAGCTAATGCTAAAAAGCTTTCGTTTTTACCAACGAAATCTGTTTCACATCCTAATACGATAGTAACACCAACAGTGTTATCTGCGTTTACTTTAGAAACAGCTGCTCCTTCGCTAGAGTCACGATCTGCTCTTTTAGCTGCTACTTTTTGCCCTTTTTTACGTAAAACATCAATAGCTTTGTCGAAATCTCCTTCAGCTTCTACTAATGCTTTTTTACAGTCCATCATTCCTGCGCCTGTAGCTTTTCTTAATTTGTTTACTTCTGCTGCTGTAATTTTTACTGTAGTACTCATAGTAAGTATAATTTGAAAAAAGTCGTTTAATTTATTTTCAATGTCTGAAAAAGAATTAAACGACTCTTAAAGTAAATGTTATTATATTGTTTATTCTTCTTCTTTTACTGCTTCAGCTTTTACTGGTGCAGGAGCCGCTTTTGCTGCCGCCTTTTCAGCTTCTTTGTTAGCCTTTTCAGCTTTGCGCGTGTTAAGACCACTTGTTACAGCGTCTGTTACATGCGTTAAAATTTTATCGATCGATTTAGAAGCATCATCATTTGCTGGTATAACGTAATCTACTTGACGTGGATCTGAGTTAGTATCTACCATTGCAAAAATAGGAATGTTTAATTTTTGTGCTTCTTTAATCGCGATGTGCTCACGTTTAATATCTACAACAAACAAAGCTCCTGGAAGACGTGTCATATCCGTAATAGATCCTAAGTTTTTCTCTAACTTAGCTCTTAAACGGTCTACTTGTAAACGTTCTTTTTTAGATAATGTTAAAAAAGTACCATCTTTCTTCATTCTATCAATAGTAGCCATCTTTTTGATTGCTTTTCTAATAGTAACAAAGTTAGTTAACATTCCACCTGGCCATCTTTCTGTGATGTAAGGCATGTTAATTTTACCAGCTTTTTCAGCGACGATGTCTTTTGCTTGTTTTTTTGTAGCAACAAATAAGATTTTACGTCCAGAGGCTGCAATTTTACTTAATGCTTCTCCTGCTTCTTCTATCTTAGCTGCTGTTTTGTAAAGGTTTATAATATGGATGCCGTTACGCTCCATATATACATAAGGGGCCATGTTTGGATCCCACTTACGTGTAAGGTGACCGAAGTGTACACCTGCTTCAAGTAATTCTTTTACTTCTACTGCCATTTTGTAATAGTTTACGTTCTGTTGAATTAGCAATAATTAAGTGGTCTTTATATTTTAAATCGCCTTAATTATTTAGATGCTAAACTAAATCCTGTCTTTTGGACTAGGACAACAATAACTGTTTTAATTTTTTGTTTTGTGCTAAATAAAAAATATTTAGCAATGGTATTAACGCTTTGAGAATTGGAATTTCTTACGAGCTTTCTTCTGTCCGAATTTCTTACGCTCAACCATTCTAGGGTCTCTAGTTAATAATCCTTCAGGCTTAAGAATACCTCTGTTTTCGTCATTTAACTCGCACATTGCACGAGAAATTGCTAAACGGATAGCTTCTGCTTGTCCTGTAATACCACCTCCATATACGTTTACTTTAACATCAAAGTTACCTTCGTTTTCCGTTAACATTAACGGTTGGTTTACTTTGTACTGTAACGTAGCTGTAGGGAAGTAGTCTTTTAATGTCTTTTTGTTTACTGTAATTTCACCTTTTCCTTCAGAAAGGTAAACACGAGCAACAGCCGTTTTTCTACGACCAATTTTGTGTAATACTTCCATTACTTGAATTCGTTTAAGTTAATTGTAGTTGGTTTTTGAGCTTCGTGAGCGTGCTCTGTTCCAGTTACAACAGTTAAATTTCTAAAAAGCTCTGCTCCTAATTTATTTTTAGGTAACATTCCTTTTACAGATTTCTCTACTAATCTTGCTGGATCTTTTCCAAACAATTCAGTAGCAGTTAAACTTCTTTGACCACCTGGGTAACCGGTGTGGCGAATGTACGTTTTGTCATTCCACTTGTTTCCCGATAAGTTGATTTTTTCTGCATTGATAACAATTACGTTATCTCCACAATCAACGTGTGGTGTGAAGCTAGGCTTATGTTTTCCTCTTAAAAGTTTTGCAACTTTAGAAGCCATACGCCCTAACGTTTGACCTTCAGCATCAACTAAAACCCACTGCTTATCTACAGTTGTTTTGTTAGCTGAAATCGTTTTGTAGCTTAATGTGTCCACAATTATTAATTTTATTTATTAAACATTCCTCTCTCGAAAAGAGTTTGCAAATTTACGATTATATATTTGATTACCAAATAGTGTAGCCCTATTTTTTATAGACAAATAATCTATTCATTTATTTATATAGTATAAATGATTTAATCTTTTAATAATTAAGTTGTTATTAGTCTATAAGGGAGCAATGATATTAGTACTTATTAAGTGAATATAAAATGAGTATTAATTATGAGTTAGTTTGGTAATGATTTTTTGGTGTTGGGGGAATTTAGAAATTAGCTCAGCTCGGCTAGGAAGCTCAAAATCATTAAAGTCGAATCCAGGTGCTACGGTACAACCTACTAATGCATAAGTATCGTTACCAGAAACTTCTGCAGCAAACCAGTCGCCACCGAAAACTACTAATTGCGGTACTTCTCCATTATTAAAACCTTTCCCTATTTTATATTCTGTATGTTGACCTTCAGGAGATATTGTATGTAGTGTTATTGTTGTACCATCGTAAAAGTGCCAAATCTCATCTTGCTTAATTCTATGGAAGGCAGAAAATGTATCTGAGGTTAATAAAAAATAAATGCAGGTAGAATAACTGCGTGTACCATTGTATGCAGAATCTAAACTATTTATATTATCGATACTTCTATAGGTTTCTTTAAAATAACCGCCTTCTGGATGAGGTTGGAGATTTAACGACTTTATAATATTATCTTTGGTACTCATTTTACTCATTCTATTTTAATTATAATCTTCATAAGATTTACGAATGTAATCTTTTGCTTCCTCATCAGTTTTAAAATCTGGTGTTTTATAATTTCCTCCCGTTTCTCTATTTTTATGTTCGGTAAGCGAAGCAGCATGTGCTTTTAGGATTTGTGATGCGTGATTAGGAATTTTTACAGTTGTATCTGCAATTGGTACGTTAATATCTTTTAATGGATCATCTTTTCTAAGAGTAGATCTTGTAAGGACATCTAAAATTCCAGAAGCAGCTTTATCGCGGTTTGTTAGTGGTGATAAATCAAATAGGTTTTCTATAGTTTTTAGTATAGAAGTATGATCTAGCGGAGTGTTACCTTTAGTGCGATATACTGTTCCGGCTTCTATCCATGGTGAAATTAAAACACAAGGAACTCTAACACCAAAACGATCAAATTTAAATCCTGTTGTTTTGTTTATTGCTTCAGTGTTGGGTTGTGTTGCTCCTGTAGGTGGAGTAACATGGTCGTAACAACCGCCATGCTCGTCATAATTTATTATTAATAAAGTGTCTTCCCAATATTGGGATTGTTTAAGTGCATTATATATTTTTAGCATATAAGCTTCACCGGCAGCGACATCGTAATTTGGGTGCTGACTATTGCCATAGCTGCCCCATTCTGGTTCTATAAAAACATAATCTGGAAGATTACCTTTATCTAGTGCATCTTGAAAAGCTTCAAATTTACCATAACCACAACCTTTAGGAACACTGCTATCTTTCTTATAAATGTCTTGGCAAAACGAATAAGTATAAGAGTATTTAGAACCATCTCCATATATTCCCCAAGTATGGTTATTATTGGTAAGGTGTTTAAAGATACTTTTTGCACTATAGGATTGTACCTCGTCATATAAATGCCCTTGAGAGGTAGCCATATGCATAAAAGCTCTATTAGGAAGAGTCTCAGAAGGGACAGAACAATAGTAATGATCGCAAACAGCATAACCTTTAGCTAAGTTAGAGAGGACTGGTAACATCTCTGGAGTATACATACCCATAATGTCTTTAGGTGTAGTTCCAGGGAATTTACTTACTATTTCTAATCCAGAATGAGGAGGAGAAACATGCTTGTACCAGTGAAGATAATCTTCATTTTTATAACTATCTGAAACCTTATGCGGTACTTCTGGTATTTTTTCAGTATTATTTGTCGATTTCTTTGGATGAAATGGGGGGTCTCCATAATATTTGTATCCAATTTTATTTTCGAAGTCTCTAACAAAACCTTGGTTTGCCAAAATACCGGACGGATAAGTTGGTTTTAAATTACCAAATAATTGAAAATTAGTATTCATAAACCCTTCTCCAGGATCCATTTTAGGCATGTAGTAAGCGTAAGGATTATCGTTTTTAATAGGGAATACCTTAATAGTATCACCTTTACCATCTGGATTAGTTTCTTTACCTGTTAACCCTTCAAATGGATGACCAAGAGGAGATATGTTGTCTTTATATAAAAAACCTAGCATATGATCGAAAGAGCGATTTTCGAACATGACCACAATAACGTGTTTGATTTTGTTTTTTGAATTTGTCATTTTTTTGGTTTGTTTAAAATTTGAAAACTATTTAAAGAAATGAATTTGCGCTAATCCATCCCTTTTTTCATTGATAAAATAGAGTATTTTGAAATATTACTATTGTCTAAAACTAAATCAGAATTATAGAATATCATTATTTAAATTGGTTGGATAATCTTGATTATAAATACCATATAAAAAGAAAGAGTAGAAAAAAGAAACTCTAATTTTAGTTTTTTGATAAGTACATTTTTGGTATTAGATTTAAACGTGTGGTTTTTTACAAGATTTAATCTCTCAAAAAGCATTAAAAAATAAGAGTTTAATAATACAACACCTGCATTTGATACAGTAACTCCTTGTTGTAAAGCAATACTTCGTTTTTTTTTCATTAGTATAGAATGAGGATTGATTAACATAATACGACTGCTTCTAAGTTAAGAATAATCATTAAATCATGCAATTATTGCAAAAAATGGAAAATAAAATATTTTCTATTTAGGTAATATTTTTTCTATTCGAAGAATAGTATTCCAGTTTCGAGTTGTAATATTTTTTCCATAATATTTTTCTAATACAGCCATTGCTTTAGTGGTTTTAGATAATGAAAGATTTAAAACACTTAAAATATTTTTATTTTCTTTATTCAGTATTTTATAGGAAAGGTCATTACTAGACCATGGTAATTGAATATTAGCTTCTTTATCTTCTTTTAAGAATGAAATATATAACCTAATATCTTTATTTATTTCTATAGTTTTAAAAGGGTTTTTATGTAATAATTGTTGAATAGTTTCTGCGCTTCTAATTATAGTAGGAATAGGAAAATTGTATGCTTTTTTTAAATGAGTACTAATGGTTTGTTCAAGGTTAATTGCATCTTTATTTGTATGTTCAAAAATAATATTACCTGAGTTTAAAATGGTGACTACATTTTTGCTCCCTAATTTTTGTAATTCAATTTTTAAATCTGCCATTGGGACTTTATGGTGTCCACCAACGTTTATACCTCTTAAAAAAGCGATGTATGTTTTCATAATATTTTAAAATTTAGAGCTCCAACCTCTCTTTTCAATAGTTCTTACATTAGTTTTGTCTTTTAACCCTTTTAAATATTGAGCTAATTTTTCTAGTTCATCGTCCTGCAAGTCTCCAAGAAACTCTTTAGGATAAATTGCATTGCCATAGTTGTCACTACATTTGTGAGGTGTATCGTCTACAATTAATATTTTATTGAGTTTAAAACCTTTTCTTTTTAATTTTTTTAAAGGTTTTGTATAATGATAATGATCTAAAAAGTGAGTCTCATAATTTCCATAATTATCTATTTGCAATTCTCTATCTCGTTTATACGTACAACGACTTCTTCCCCAAATAAATTGTAATATTATGTCTTTGGGGAAGATAAGCTTTACAACTTTATCTACATAATCGTCTGAGGCTGATGACCAAACAGCAATCAAGAAATCATTTTTTATTGTATTAATAAAGTCGTTTAAGTAAGGACGACAATAAATATAATAGTCGAAGACTTTAAAATCGCTTTTTCTATTTAGTGGCTTTGGAGTTGCATGAATTAATGTTTCGTCTATATCTAGTATTAGAAGTATTTTATTTGTCATTTTAAAACTTCTATGTTAAGAGTTGTTTAAAAACAGGATATAATTATTTAAAAGCCCTTTAATTTGCTCGGCTGCAACGGGGTTCGCAGAATGTACTTTAAATTCTAGGGTTTTTAAATCCAACCCAGATTCGTAAACTAACCATTTTGCAGCAGCTAATCCATCAGGAGCAACAGTAGTTTCATCTTCTGTTAAACCAAGATCGTTATCGAAGCTTATAAAGTTTGGAAGCCCATTGGTTTTTATATACTCTTTAAACGCATTATAAGTTCTAACAATATCAAATTCTGATTCCATAGACTTATCATATATCATGTCTATAGTTCTAACATCATCTAAAAATAGTTTTTTCATTTTAATTGTTTTATTATCGTGATAATGCAATTTGTAAAAAGTATTGTGTTTTTTACTGCTTATATAAAATAAATGTACAACATTATCCTCTTAGTTGTTGCTGTTGTATAATAAAACTTAGGTAATTCTACCTGCTTATTAAAACGGTGTTTCTACTCTGGTAAAAATTAATAGACTATTGGACATTTGTTATATAAATATTGAAACATTTACTTGTTTCATTTTAAGATGATTTGTAGCAGAATCCGAAAAGTTAAATTTAGACAGAGTAGGAGACTTTAAAAACAAATACAATGGCAGAATAGCTGTATATTGGAATAAATAAACATATTGTTAGTTGTAAGGTCTATAATAGTGACTTTTACAAAGGAAAGCGGCGAATCGATAAGATTCGCTGTTTTTATTTTATAGTAAGACTGTCATATTCTAATATATTGTTTATAATTAATGAATAGTGTCTACCGAAATTGAATTAATTGTAATAGGAAAAGCTTATTTCATTAGTTTTACCAAATGACTTCAAAAACAATCCCAGAAATAGTTATTCAAGGTGCAAAAACAAATAATTTGAAGAACATTGCGTTGCATATTCCTCATAACAAACTTATTGTTGTTACAGGAGTATCAGGATCAGGGAAATCGAGCCTTGCATTTGAGATAATTGCTAAAGAAGGACAACGTCGGTATTTTGAAACGTTACCTTCGTTCGCTAGACAATTTATGGGTAAGCTGAATCGTCCAAATGTCGATGAAATTGAAGGGCTATCTCCAGTTATTACAATTGGTCAGCGTACTAGAGGAATGCATGCACGCTCAACAGTTGGAACCCTATCTGATATTTATGATTTGCTGCGCTTGTTGTTTGCTAGAAAGGGAACAACAACTAGGAATATTGTACTTTCTCGAGCACTTTTTTCGTTCAATTCAGTTGTAGGAAAGTGCCCCCATTGTAATGGTATTGGTAAAGAAGAACAAATAGACCTTGAACGACTTGTTAGTAATCCGGAAAAAACAATTAGAGAAGGAGCATTGGCACCAACATTACCCAATGGGTATATTATGTACTCTCAAGTAACTATTGATGTTCTTAATAAAGTATGCGAAGCAGAAGGGTTTAATGTTAATATTCCATGGAATGAACTTACAGATCAACAACGTAAAGTAATTTTATATGGGAGCAATAAAATTAAAGTGCCTTTTGGAAAACATAGTCTCGAATCGCGTTTAAAATGGACAGGCATTAAAGCTAAACCTAGGGAAGAAGGATATTATAAAGGAATGATTCCAATTATGTCTGATATTCTTAGAAGAGATAGAAATTCCAATATTCTTAAATATGTACATTCTGTAACATGTAAAGAGTGTAACGGTACACGTTTAAATAGTGATGCGTTGAGTGTTGTTGTGAATGGAAAATCGATAGCAGAAATAGCTACTATGGAGTTGAATGAACTTAAACAGTGGATTCAATCTAACAAATGGTGTAGTATAGCCAGTGAAATTACAAATAAAATTGAATCTCAAGTTAATCTATTGGAAGATTTGGGTTTGGGACATTTAACCTTAGATCGCCCATCGAAATCGCTTCGCGCTAGTGAGATTCAACGCATTCGAGTTGCTAATCAAATTTTAGCACCGTTGAGTGATGTACTTTACGTTTTTGACGAACCTTCAATAGGTTTACACAATGAAGAGAATAAAAGATTAATTTATCATCTAAAACAACTTGTTGAAAAAGGAAATACTGTTATTGTTGTTGAACATGATTTAGAAACAATTATTAATTCAGACCATATAATAGAAATAGGCCCCAAAGCCGGAATATATGGAGGAGAACTTATTTTTAATGGTGCATTTTCAGAGTTTTCTCAAAAAAAGGAATTAAAAGATATTAGCCCAACTTATAGAGCTATTAAAAACTTAAATAAGAGGGCAGAGATATCATCATCAAAAAAAGAAAGTAGCTCGATCCATCTCATTGGATGTCAAGAACGAAATTTGAAGAATATTGATGTCGAGTTTAAACTTGGAAAATTAAATGTTGTTAGTGGAAGGTCTGGTGCAGGAAAATCTAGTTTAGTCAAAGAGACCTTACTTAAAACTGTACAGCAACAATTAGAAGGTGATATTTATGAGTCAGCCAAGTTAAATAGTTATGAGAATATTGATGCAATTAATAAGCTAATTTTTATAGACCATTCTCCTATAGGGAAAACACCACGCAGTAACCCAGCGACCTATTTAGGGCTATCAAATCATATTCGTGATATTTATGCAAGTTTACCCGAATCGAAAACTCAAGGGTTCACAAAATCTCGCTTTTCATTCAATAACAAAGGTGGAAGGTGTGAAACATGCCAAGGTGCTGGAAAGACACAAATAGGAATGCATTTTTTAGGAAATGTAGATTTAATATGTAGCACATGTAATGGTGATAGATTTAACGAAGAAACATTAAAAATAAAGTATGATGGCTTGTCTATTGCAGGTGTCTATAAATTATCAATTAACGATGCCATATCGTTTTTTAGAGATAAAAAAAAGGTGCTAGCAGGACTTAAAGTATTACAAGAAATTGGACTTGGATATTTAACGCTTGGACAATCTTCAACAACGCTCTCTGGAGGAGAAGCGCAACGTATTAAAATAGCCAATCAACTACAAAAAAAAGATACAGGAGACACCTTGTACGTAATCATTGATCCAAGTATTGGGTTGCATCACAATGATATTGAATCGTTACTTAAACTGTTTAACAGAATTAAACAAAATGGTAATACGATTGTTTGTGTTGAACAAAATGAAGCTATTATTGCTTGGAGTGATTGGCATATTGAATTGGGGCCTAGAAGCGGCTTATTTGGAGGAGATGTTGTTTATCAAGGAATTCCAAGAAAGAATCAAGATATTAATAAAAATGTAATAAGAAAATTAAACACGTCTGTTAAAAACGAGATACGATTAAATGGAGTAACAACACATGGTCTTAAAAATATAGATGTTTGTATTCCTAAAAATCAATTAACAGTCGTAACAGGAGTATCAGGAAGTGGGAAGTCTTCTTTAGTTTATGATACTTTGTTTGCTGAATCTAATGCACGGTTTACAGAATCATTATCTACTTATAACAGGAGTTTTATTCAACAAAATAGTGAAGCTAAAATTGTTTCATTTTCGGGTTTAGGGCCTGCAATTGGAATCAATCGAAAAGGAGAGACTCCTTCAAAGCGATCTACGGTTGGAACACAATCTGGTATTTATGAAGCCTTTAGATTATTATATTCAAGAATTGCGCAATATGAAGGAGAAACTTTTACTGCACAACACTTTTCTTTCAACCATTATCTTGGAGCATGTCCAGAGTGTAAAGGTTTAGGTGTTAATCAAAAATGTAATCCAGATGAGATAGTAGTTGCTCCTAATAAATCTATTCTGGAAGGAGCTTTGTCAATGAACAAGGCTGTAAGTTATTATGCCGATGCTAATGGGCAATTTATAGCGACGTTAAAAGAAGTTGCAAAACAACAAGGTTGGAATATAGAGCATTCATGGCAAGAACTGAAAGATGAGGTTAAAGAGGTTATTTTGTATGGAACTGGAGATGTGGTTTGGGATGTAAATTGGACGTTTAATACTAAATATAGAACAGGAAATCAATCATTAACAACGAAATGGTTAGGGTTTTGTAATTATATAAATGAAGAATATAAGAGAAAACTCCATAATAAAAATATTAAGACTTTAGAAGAATTGTTACATGATGTTGAATGTTCAGTATGCCATGGAAGGCGATTAAAATTTGAGTTGTTACAAACAAAGTTTCTTGGAGTTTCAATTCATGAGCTATCCCAATTAAGCATAACGTCGTGTCTAGAATTACTAGAGAATATTGATGTTAAATTAAATGCTGTCGTTTTGGCTATAAGTAATGTTGTTTTGGTAAATGTCAAAAAATCATTAAAAACTATTGTAAATCTTGGATTAGGGTATTTAAATATCGATAGGTCAATGAGTACACTTTCTGGAGGAGAACGACAACGGATTATGCTTGCGGGACAACTTTCAGCACACTTATTTGGTGTTACTTATGTGTTAGACGAACCAACAATAGGATTGGATGCAAAGCAAGTAAAAGTGCTATTAAAAGCATTCAAAACTATTATAGCTAATGGAAATACGGTAGTTGTAGTAGAACACGATCCAGTCTTTATACAAAGCGCTGATTACCTAATAGAAATGGGGCCAAGAGCTGGTAGTCAAGGAGGAACAGTAGTGTACCAAGGTAGAATAAGAGATATTGTAAATACTAAACATTCTGTAACTTACAAATTATTAAACGATAGAGAGGTTTCATCTGTTAAAAAACAAAACGATAAAGGATTGCCTTTTGGTGTAAAAAGAGCATTTGCAAATAATTTAAAGTCTATTGATGTTCAATTTTATTCTCAACAAATAACAGCAGTTGTTGGAGTTTCGGGTAGTGGTAAATCTAGTTTAATTAAAGATGTATTGTATTCTTCTTGGCTTAAAAATCGACCGGTTAATTGCTCTTCTGTGGAAGGAATGGAACAGTTTGGGAATGTATTACTTGTTAATCAGGAGGTGCTTACGCAAAACAGATTAACTACTATTGCTTCATATACAGGCATTATTGAACAAGTAAAAAGCGTATTCGCAAAAATAAAATCTGCAAAAAGAGCAGGATTTAAAAGAAGTGATTTTTCTTATCAAAGTAAGAACGGAAAATGCATTACATGTGCTGGTTATGGGCAGCAAAAAAAAAGCATGGACTTTATGAGTGATATTTGGCTTGTATGCGATGTTTGTAAAGGAATGCGTTATAATTCAACTATTCTAATGTATAAATATAAAGAACATTCAATAGGAGAGGTATTAAATATGACGGTAGATGAGGCTATTATGTTTTTTGATTCAGTAGCTATTATTGAGAAGTTAGATATTCTTAAACAAATGGGAATGGGGTATTTAGTTTTAGGACAATCTGGAACTACATTATCTGGAGGAGAAGCTCAACGTTTAAAATTGGCAACACTATTGATGCAAAAACGAGAAGGTAGTACTTTGTATCTCTTTGATGAACCTAGTACAGGGTTACATTATTTCGATATTATAAACTTAATTACAGTTTTTCAATCGCTAATTGACCTTGGAGACACTGTACTTTTTATAGAACATAACAATACTTTAATTGAATTTGCAGATAAAGTAGTTAAACTTGGCCCAGGTAGTGGCGAAAATGGTGGAACACTAATTAATGTTTAAAAGTTTTATGGAGCAATTTATACAATGGTTTAGTTTTACCAGTATTCAAAGATTCGGAATATTTTTCCATCTTTAAATTCAAAAAGAGTCATTTTAGGGTCACCTTCTTCTGTTCCTTTTGTCCAGTTTTTTGTTGCAAGTCCAGGGTTACTAACTCTATTTTTTGTTGTTTCCCTCTAAGGGTAATGTTACCAACATACTTAAATTTTTTATCTAGAAATGCTAAATCAATTTGTTTCATTAAATTATTAGATATTAGTATATCAGTATTCATTTCATTGCAAAGTGATTGAATTCTCGATGCAGTATTTAAAACATCTCCAGAATACACAATTTCTCTTTTTATGATTCCCATTTCACCGGTAATAACATGACCAAAATGCAAGCCAGCTTTAAACTGAGGTTGTACGTTATATTTTTGATCGAAATAATCAGATTTATTTTTTAGAAGAGCTGTCATTTTATAAAAACAACTTATACAATTAGCTCTGTTAACACCGTTTTCTGTTAACCAGCTAATTACTATTTCATCACCAACGTACTGGTAAATTTCTCCTTTTGTAGAGAGTATTCCAGGGGTTGCGATACTAAATGTATCATTTAAAAAATTAAAATAATGTTCCTCACCAAGCCTTTCAGCAATTGTTGTAGATGATTTTAAATCCATAAACATAAAGATGCGCTCTTCGCGTTTTGGCCTTAAGTATTTTCCTTTTAAAAAATTAATAAAGGTTGTTGGTCCAAATTTATCCCTTATAAATAAAAATAAGATGGTTAAAAACGTAATGACAAACCAAAATATATAGTTGGACAATAGTGTTAAATTAAGAATGTTTTTGAGGACTGTTTTTAAAAAACTGTTGTCAATTAATTCATTGGAATTATTGACTGTTTTCCACATGTAATCCAACGGATAAAAGATAAAAAAAACAGCCGAGTAGAAGAGTAAAATATAAAACATGGCTTTTTGATAGGCCATTTTTCTCAGCCATCTTTCCCATATAAATACTAAACTGGATCCAACAATTAATCCTACAGGTATAATAATTACCAAACTAGCTATGATACCATCACTTAATTTTAAAGTGTATTCTTGACCCTCAGTACTAACTATACTAGAATAGGTCTCAAAAAAACGAAATAATGCTATTAATGTCCATACTAACGTTATCCAAATAACAGTTACTATTTTTCCGTTAATGCTGTAATGAGAAAATTTTTGTCTTAGGCTTACGAATATATTCATTGTCGATTTTGAAGTAGTGAAAAAATAAAATGTCCAACGATAAAAATACACATTTTAGAATTAAAGTATTACTTTACTTTTCGGTAAAGTATAGTTATGTTTTGAGTTTTTTTGACGTGTTACAACCATTTATTTCATTAATGAAAACCAATGTTATTTTAATGTTTATTTTTTTGTTTTAATTACTATTTTCCCCGAAAACAAAAAACTAAAACAAATAATACCATGATTAAACACTGTGTTGTTTAAAATACTCAGTAGCAGTAATTAAAAAAGATAGATAATTTTAAATAGCTGTAAATTAATATTACTTACAACGTGAGTTTGCGCACAAACTCTGATTAAAATTATAAAGGTAGCTATTATTTTGTTTTTAGTTTGTTCTAAGGGAGCTTAATTATTAGTGGATTTATAACTAGGAAGTTATTTTTAAATAAATAGGGTGTTGTAAAGGCTAAAAACAGCTTGTATATGTTTAAAATATTTGGGTTAAGCTCTTTTAGCTTGTTTTTTAGGTCTTTTGGGGTAAAAATAGACATGAGTCTCCTAA